>Ga0164297_10000119_pt1 | contig 97769 bp, 84 predicted proteins | sample GEODES058metaG_FD_113539 | JGI IMG/M metagenome (GOLD analysis project Ga0164297, IMG submission 113539) | Dystrophic lake water microbial communities from Trout Bog Lake, Wisconsin, USA - GEODES058 metaG | ecosystem: Environmental > Aquatic > Freshwater > Lake | place: USA: Trout Bog Lake... | reverse complement strand
CGCTTTTTCGCGTTCTTCTCACGGTCGCGCAGACTCGCGGCTTTTTCGAAATCTTGCTCCTTGATGGAACCTTCCTTCTCGACGCGAATCTCTTCGATCTCGGCTTCGATCACCTTGAGTTCGGGGGGACGAGTCATCGCGGCGATGCGTGCTTTCGAGCCGGCCTCGTCCATGATGTCGATGGCCTTGTCAGGCAGGAAGCGGGAGGGCAGGTAACGTGAGCTGAGATTCACGGCGGAGCGGAGCGCATCTTCGCTGTACTTCGCCTTGTGGTGCATCTCGTATTTGCCACGCAGTCCGAAGAGAATCTTGATGGCATCCTCAACGGAAGGCTCCTCGATCTTCACGCTCTGGAAGCGGCGTTCGAGCGCGGAGTCCTTCTCAATGTACTTGCGGTACTCATTCAGGGTGGTGGCACCAACGCATTGCAATTCGCCACGGCTGAGCGCGGGCTTGATGATGTTGCTGGCGTCCATGGCACCTTCAGCGCCCCCGGCACCCACGATGGTGTGCAACTCGTCGATGAAGAGAATGACGTTCTTGTTGCGGCGGATTTCATCCATGACCGCCTTGATGCGTTCTTCAAACTGGCCGCGATACTTCGTGCCGGCGACCATCAGGGCGAGGTCGAGGGTGATGACTTTCTTGTCGCGCAGGATTTCAGGCACGTTGCCGGCGGCAATCTCCTGGGCCAGTCCTTCGACGATGGCGGTCTTGCCGACACCGGCTTCGCCGATGAGAACCGGGTTGTTCTTGGTGCGGCGGCAAAGGATCTGGATGACACGGGCGATTTCTTCCGAACGGCCGATGACGGGGTCCATCTCGCCCTTGATGGCAAGTTCGGTGAGGTCGCGGCCGAAGGCCTTGAGAGCCGGGGTCTTCTCATTCTTTTTCTTGTCACTAGACGGAGTGTTGCCAGTGGGGCTGACGGGTTCGCTTTCCTCCTCTTCCTCTTCGTTCTTGGAGGAGAAGTTGGGGTCGAGTTCCTTGAGTATTTCACTGCGCGCCTTGTCGAGGTTCACGTCGAGATTGCGCAGCACCTGGGCGGCGACGCCTTCGCCTTCGCGGAGCAGTCCGAGCAGGATGTGCTCCGTGCCGACGTAGCTGTGATTGAGCGCCTTGGCTTCCTTGGAGGCCAGGGCGAGCACCTTTTTCACTCTCGGGGTGTAGGGAATGTTGCCGACCATCTTGGTCTCAGGGCCGGAGCCGACCTGCTGCTCGACCTGCATGCGCACGGTTTCGAGATCGAGGCCGAGCTTGGTCAAAACGTTCACTGCGACCCCTTGGCCGAGTTTGATCAGGCCAAGCAGGAGATGCTCGGTGCCGACGTAGTTGTGGTTGAAGCGGTCGGCCTCCTTGCGGGCAAGGGCCAGAACCTGTTGGGCGCGTGGGGTGAAATTATTCATCATTAGGGGTGGAGGTGGTACCTCCGGGGGTTGATTGATTTGTTGGAAAACTACCCGGGCCGTCGATGGATTGCAACCGCGCACGGGTTAATTCAGCGCGCATGCTGTCGCGCTCTTCAGGGGACAATTCACGCGCAGCATTGAGCTGCAGATGCGCAGGTTGAATTTCAAGCAGAAGCATGTCGATCAGGCTGCGGTCACAGTTCCCGACAAGGTCGAGATCTGCGCCGAGACGCAGCATGGAAAGCAGATTCAATGCCTCTTTAGAGGTCAGAATGTGCGCATACCGCAGAATGGCAAAGGCACGCCCGATCTGGTCGCGCAGCATGGTCTGGTGGTCCTCTTTGAGCTTGGCACGGGCCGTCACCTCGGAGCGGACGACGCCTTCGATGACCTTTTCGATCTGGGCGATGATTTCAGGCTCTGCTTCTCCCAGCGTGTGCTGGTTGGAGATCTGGAACAGGTTGCCGAGCGCTTCGGTGCCTTCGCCGTAGAGACCACGCACGGCGAGGCCGATCTTGCCGATGGCTTTGATCACCGGATTGATCTGCTCAGTGAGCACCAGCGCCGGCAGATGCAGCATGACCGAGGCGCGCATGCCGGTGCCGAGGTTGGTGGGGCAGGCGGTGAGGTAGCCAAGTTTGGGGTCAAACGCATACGGGAGCAGACCTTCCAGCTCCGAGTCCACCCGATCCACCACTTCAAAAGCGCTGGTGAGGTTCAATCCGGGGCGGATGCCCTGGATGCGGAAATGATCCTCCTCATTGATCATGATGGAGATGCTCTGCTTGCGGTCCACGACCACGGCGCAGCCGGAGGAGCGCGCCGCATGCTCACGGCTGACGAGGTGGCGCTCCACCAGCACCTGTTTGCGAATCTTGCTGAGTTCGGTGTAATCCTCGCTGTAGCCGTCCCGCATTTCGGGCAGCTCTTCCACCACTGGGCGTGCACGTTCGAGCAGCTCGATGCGCTGGCGCTCCTGGCTGAAGCCAGGAAATGGGTAGCCACGGAGATTGCGTGCCAGACGCACGCGCGAGGTCATGACCACGTCGGAGTGCGGACCCGCGCCTTTCATCCAGTCGGCGGGGTTCTTGATCAAGGTGGCAAAACGCATCATGGGCTGGCGAGTGTTGGACGTTGCAAAGGGGATAGGCGTTGAAAGAGGCAGGAAGTATATTCCAACTGCGTCCCCCTCATTTGGAGGCCTTGGGTTGGAGACTTTCGATCTCGGATTTCAATCTGGCGGCATCTTCATAGCGTTCTTCACTCACGGCCAGATCCAGTTCGGCGCGGAGTTTGGCAATGTCCGGGGCCAATGGTGGCGGAGATGCCGCAGGGACGGGCGGTGGAGGGGGCGCTTCCGCAACCACGGTGTTGCGCTGCCGCGGCAGCAGTTGCGGTGTGATGGCGCTGATGTGGCTCGGACGCTTGCCGACGTGCCGCGTTCCCTTGTGCATGTTGCGCAGCAGGCCGTCCAGCCCGTCGCGGAAGGCGGCGTAGCATTCGGGGCAGCCCATGCGGCCAATTTTTTTCAACTGAGACGCGGTGAAGCCGCAGGCATCACAGACGATCTCCATCGTGTCCGACTCCGTGCGGTGGGAAGGACTCAGAAATGCCTCCGCCAGACCGAAGCCGGTCTCTTCGGTCACGCCTTTGGCCTTCGAGCAGGCCTCACACAGGTTCACCGTGGTCATTTGACCGTTGATGATCTGGGTGAGGAACACGGTGGCCTCATTTTCGCATACGTCGCATTTCATGGAATTAGTCGTGCATGCTTTCATGCCACACAGGTGATACGAACGGCAGCACGTACTGGTTATGACAGGTATTCGCGCCCGTCAACCAATGCCCTGAGCCGCCAGCCATTCGGCCAGCTCCGCCTGAAGCTGTGAATGCTTCGCAAAACTGTAGTGAAATGTCCGAAAACCCAGCCGTGCGGCGGTGGCGATGTTTGCCTCCAGATCGTCGATGTAAAATGTACGAGCAGGGTCGAGATTCAACTGCGCGGCGGTCTTGTGGAAGATCTCATCCCCCGGCTTGGCACAGTGTGCGGTATGCGAATACACGCCGCCTTGGAAGTGTTGAAAAATCGGGAACTCACGCAGAAAGTAGGCTTTGTGCAGTTCGTTGGTGTTTGAAAGCAGATGCATTGGCAGCTTGCCCGCCAGCGCGCTGAGCGTCGCGTGCATCGGCTCATTTTGCGCAAAGATCTCGCACCAGATCGCTTCAAATTCCTGCGGCGTGCCGCGAAAGCCGGTCAGCGCCATGCCCTGCCGCACGAATTCCGCATCGTCGATTTCGCCCACCTCATACGGGCCTTTGACGTCATCAAACAACGTCAGCACCGTCTCCGCCGGATGATCGCATTGCTGCGCCAGCCGCCGGGCGGCGATGCTGAAGTCGAAATCGATGAGAACTTTGCCGACGTCGGAAAGGAGGGCGGGCTGGGACATGGTCCTCCTTGGCACGCAGGGCACGCAGGTGCCAGATGAATCACCGGATGCCGCTTATTTCATCAGCTCAGCGAGCTTCGGACCGATCGCATCGGCCCAGATCTGGTAGCCAGCGGCGGTGAGATGCAGGAAGTCGGGCATGATCTCCTTGGTGAGCGCCCCCTCGGGCTGTGGAAATTTGTCGCCGATGTCGAGGAAGAAAATGTTTTTGCCGTCGTCGAGCTTGGCGATGATAGCGTTGACCTGCTTGAGCTTGTCGTTGGCGGCACCGAGTTTGCCCGTGGGTTTGTCGCCACGAGGAAAAACGGCAAGCAGGAGGATTTTTGCCTGCGGCTGCTTGGCGCGGATGGTTTCGACGATGGCCGTGACACCTTTCGCAATGCCTTCGGCGGGATCCGAGCCGACGTTGTTCGTGCCGATCATGAGCACGGCGGCCTTGGGCTTGATGCCATCGAGTTCGCCGTTCTGAATGCGCCACAGCACATGCTGCGTGCGGTCACCGCCGATGCCAAAGTTGGCCGGGGTATAGGCACCGAAGGCCTTGTTCCAGATGGCCTGGTTGTCCTTGCCGCCCCAGCCGGCGGTGATGGAGTCGCCGAGGAACACGAGCTGGGCCTTGCCTTCTTTGGCGATGCTCAGGAACTTCTCATGCGAAGCGATGAAGCCGGGGTTGATCTTACCGTCTTTGCCATACTTTTCAGCAGGCACATCCGGCGGCTGCGGGGGCATGACGACCACGGGGGCGGCTGGCGGTGCGGTCGGAGCCGGAGTTTGAGCCTGGACGGCTGCGGTGGTGAAGAGAAGGACGGAGAATGCGAATGATGTAATTTTCATGCACGTGTATTGTGGAGGGCTGCTCGCAGGCAGGCAATCCGAAAGAGCAAGTAACCCGATTCGTTTAGTAAACCCGGCGGTGACAGCCTCTCCCGGCCCCTGCTCCGCTGACTCTTGGCTCTGAACGTTTTTCCTTCACTAGGATTGACGCAATCTGCCAGTTCTGACTAGCATGGCCGGGAATTCCCAAAATTCGAACAACCACAACCACACAATATTATGCCAAGCAATCAAGGTGTCGCCTACATGGGTACCGGTAAGGTAGAGGTTCAAAGCATTGATTTCCCCAAACTGGAATTGCGCGAACAAAAGCGCAAGTGCCATCACGGAGTCATTCTCAAAGTCGTCAGCACCAACATCTGTGGCTCTGACCAGCACATGGTGCGTGGCCGTACCACCGCCCAGAAGGGACTGATCCTCGGCCATGAAATCACCGGTGAAGTCATCGAGACGGGACGCGATGTGGAGTTCATCAAGAAAGGCGACATTGTGAGCGTGCCTTTCAACATTGCCTGCGGACGCTGCACCAACTGCAAGGAAGGCAAGACCGGCATCTGCCTGAGCGTGAACCCGGCCCGGCCCGGTGCGGCTTATGGCTACGTGGACATGGGCGGCTGGGTCGGTGGTCAGGCGGAATACGTGATGGTGCCCTATGCGGACTTCAATCTGTTGAAGTTCCCGGACCGGGATCAGGCCATGGCCAAGATCAAAGACCTCACTCTCCTCTCGGACATTTTTCCCACCGGCTATCACGGTGCAGTCACCGCAGGTGTCGGCCCGGGCGCGACGGTTTATATCGCCGGTGCGGGTCCTGTGGGCCTTGCCTGTGCGGCTTCCTGTCACCTCCTCGGTGCCGCAGTCGTCATCGTCGGAGATCTGAACAAGGAGCGCCTTGCCCAGGCCCGTCGATTCGGCTGTGAAACCGTGGACGTTTCCCTGCCCGCCTCCATTCAGGATCAGATCGAGAACATCCTCGGTGTGCCGGAAGTGGATTGCGCGGTGGATTGCGTCGGCTTTGAAGCCCGTGGCTGTGGCCACAACCATAGCAAGGAAGTGCCTGCGCAGGTGCTCAACAGCGTCATGGAAATCACCAAGGCGGGCGGTGCCATCGGCATCCCCGGACTCTACGTCACGGGCGATCCGGGCGCGGTCGATGAAGCGGCCAAGGTTGGCGCTCTGTCCATCCGCATCGGTCTTGGCTGGGCCAAGAGCCACACCTTCGTCACCGGCCAGTGCCCGGTCATGCGCTACCATCGCCGCCTCATGATGGCGATCTTGCACGACAAGATCAAAATCGCCAAGGCGACCAACGTGCAGGTGATCTCACTGAAGGGCGCACCCAAAGGCTACGTGGACTTCGACAAAGGCGCGGCCCGGAAGTACGTCATCGACCCGCACGGCATGATCAAAGCCTGATCTGCTGCGTCAGACCATAATAAGAAGCCCTCCCGCCGTCAGGCAGGAGGGCTTTTTTATCTTTTAGCCAGGACGGGAATGAACGAGGTCTTCTGTCTTCTTGACTGCATTCCCCCCCTTGGGCGGAATCAGCCCACAAATTTCAAGGTGCCAATCTGGCCGGCTGCCATCGCGGCATGCTGGGCGTCGGTGCAGGCGGAATTGGTCGGCGCGTCAGCCGGAGCTTCGTTCTTTTCGAGCAGGCCATTCTCCTCCATCCAGGCTTCCACTTCAGCACCGCTGATGTCGGCTAGCATGGTGCCGTTGATTTCCACACAGGGGGACAGCGGCTGGCCGCTCTTTTGTTCCATCTCCCAGCGGAAGGCCGGATTTTTGATGATGTCCTTTTCTTCGAAGGGGAGATCGTATTTGCGGAAGATGGCGCGGACGCCTTCGCTCCAGCCGCAATAGGTTTTGACGTAGGCGGTGATTTTGGGTGTTTGCATAGCGCGTTGGGGTTACGTCCCCAGCCTAGCGGACGATGCAGCGAATGCAAATGGGCTGTGGCGGCGGAAGGTGGGCACGGCGCATCACAGAGTCATGCTCCTGACCGGTTTCTCCGGCCAGGTGTCCAGATCGTTAAGTACGAGGTTGAGTGTCGTCATGACAGTCTGCGCGGTGTACGGTTTGGGCAGGAAGTGTCTGACGCCCATCTCGGCCACTTTGGCCGGGCCGCCCAGATGGGCGACCCCGCTGGCCGCAATGATTTTCACATCGGGGTTGATGCACTGAAGCATCCGGATCGTGGTGGGCCCATCCATGACCGGCATCATCATGTCCGTCAGCACGACGGCGATTTCCTTGTTGTGCTCGGTGTAGAGCGCCACTGCCTCAGCGCCATCGGCGGCCACCAGCGTGCGGTAGTCCAGCGCCTCCAGGGTCTGCCGCGTGGTCGTGCGGATGGCCTCCTCATCATCCACGATCAGGATCAATTCCCCATTGCCGAGCGGCATCGGCTGCTCCTCCGCAGGCTGCGTGGCACTGCTGGCACCGGTGTTTGGAGTGGCGGGCAGATGGATGGTGAAGGTGGTTTCCTGGTTTGGCTCGCTCGATACCGTGATAAACCCGCCGTGGCTCTTGGTGATGCTCAGTACTGTGGACAGGCCGAGTCCCGTGCCCTTGCCAATCTCCTTCGTGGTGAAGAAGGGATCAAAAATCTTGTCCAGCACCTCTGGCGGAATGCCGGTGCCTGAGTCACTCACGCTGAGAGCCACATAGGGGCCTGGTTTTGCATCGATTTGCACAGATGCCGCAGCTTCATCCAGCACAACACTGCCTGCGGTGATCGTCAGCGCTCCCCCGTCGGGCATGGCATCACGCGCATTCACGCACAGGTTCAGCAGGATCTGATGGAGTTGCGTGGGATCTCCCAGGAATGACGGCAGATCCTCAGGCAGGTTGCTGACACAGTGAATGTTCTTTGGAAAGGTGTCCTGGACGAAGTGCTGGATGTCTTTGATGAGCTGTCTGGCCTCCAGTTCCGTACGTTTGCCCTCCACTCCACGCGCAAACGTGAGTATCTGCCGCACCAGGTCCGCGCCGCGCTTGGCGCTGCATTCAATGCTGCCCAGGATCGAGAGGGTTCGCTCATTGGTGTTGGTGAGCCGCAGCAGCTCAATCGACATGAGGATGGGGGTGAGTACATTGTTGAGGTCATGGGCGATGCCGCCCGCCAGCGTCCCCACGCTTTCGATGCGCTGCGCACGCAAAAACTGCTGCTCCAGTTTTTTCTTTTCAGTGATGTCGGTCACAATGCCGAGGAAGCCGGTGATCTCTCCCTCATCGTCCAGCATGGCTGTGACGTTCAGGGAGACGGAGAGACGGCTGCCATCCTTTCTCACATAGGTGCATTCACGTTCACGCAGGATGCCGCATTTGGCATGGGCCACGAACACCTCAAATCCTGGTGCAATGGCCATGCCCGTTTCACGCGAGACTTCGGCAGCCATGCGCTCCATGTCGGACACATCATGGAACAGTTCCGGCGTCAGGCTGCCGACCACCTCCTGCCGTAAATACCCGGTGAGCTTTTCAGCCCCGCAGTTGAACGTGGCGATCAGTCCCTTCGTGTTTGTGCTGATGATGCCGCAGGCGGCGCTCTCCAGCACGCCATTCTGCAGATACGTCAGTTCCTGGAGCTTTACGCTGGTGTCGATCAGCCGCTCCATGGTAGAGATCTGTCCGCGCGTCAGCAGCAGGGCCGTAATCAAGGCGATGCCTCCTGTCACTCCGATCTGCAGCCAGTCCAGCACGCGAATATGCTCATTGATGTCGGCATTGACCGCGATGATTTTTTGGGCGGCCTGATCCAGGGAGCCTGCCAGGGCATCGCAATCTTCGGTCAGCGTTTCTCCCATCCCGTTCAGCAGGGCGCTGGTGGCCTCCGTGTGGGGATAGAGTTTTTTCATCGCTTTCGCTATCTTCAAATAGCTTTCATGGGCCTGTTCCAGCTTTCTCAGAATATCGGCCAGTTGCCCCCCCGGTCGCATGCTGCACCAGTGTGCCGGAGTGGATGGACTCTTCACAGGTTTTCATGACACCCCAGACGAGGTCAATGCGTCCCATGTAATAGGTCTGAAGCGGGGGGGGGGCTGCTCTCAGCCTGAAGCATCAGTCGGCTGAGCACCTGGCTGTCTGTGCGCTGCCGTGCCAGAAGATTGACCACGCTCACACTGGAGGCACGCTGCTGCTCCAGACTGGAGCCGATGCTCTCAAACACGGCAAAGCTCAGCACCAGCAACACTGCGGCACCGCCAAAGATCAGCCACAGACGCCTGAAAAAGTGTCGAAAATTGGGCAATTCCTGGCGCGCCGGCAGGGAGAATACAGGCTTCTTCAAGAAATGGGTCACGCTCATCGCGCGAGACCATCGGTGAAACGCCACGGACATCCCTTGGCAGTTGGTTCAAATGCACCTAAGCCTTTGTCCCGCAAGCCTGAGCAGGAGTTGCGAACAGCGCCGCGGGAATCACTTCCAGCCCAGCTTCTCCTTCAGAAACTCAAACGTGCCGACACCGTGGATGGTGTGCGGACCGTCAAAGTGCTCGATGGTCGTGCGGTCGCCGATGAGGAGCTTGTTGTAGAGCCGGCGGACCTTGGCGAATTCGTAGTTCACCCATTCATCCTGGCCGACACCATCATTGTGGCCGCGCTCGACCATGAAGGGCCTCGGCGCGATCAGGGCGGCCATTTCGGCATAGTTGAAAGTACGGCCCATGTTCCACTCCCAGATTTCGTACTCTGGGGTGTGGATGTAGCTCATCGGCATGTCGGTGCTCACGCACTTGCGCACCCATTCGTTGAAGTCGCCGCTGCAGATGCTCAGGCAGTAATCGGTGAGCACAGCAGGCGTGCGCATGGCGGATTTTCCGCCGTAGCTGAGGCCGTAGAAGGCGATCTTCCCCGGCTGGGTGAACGGCTGCGCCTTCAGCCACTCCAGAATGCGTTGGTGCTGGCCATTGATGACACTGTACAGCGTCAGGCCCAGCGGGTTGAGCTTGCGCTGCAAGGTGCGGAACGCGTCTTTGCCACGATATGGATTGTGCGGGGCAAAAGTGATGAAGCCCTGCTCCGCCAGGCGCAGCGTGAAGGCTTTATAGGGGGCGTAGGCCTTCTGCGTCTCATCCGTGGTGATGGTGTCTTCTGGGATGCCTTCCAAACCATGCTGGCAGACGACCACGGGGCGTTTCTCGCCGGGTTTGAGATCTTTCGGCAGGCACAACCAGCCCCAGGCAAAGACATCGTCCCACACGTCCATCGTCACCTCGTAGATCGTGACCTTGTCCGTCTCGCGCATAAAGCGGCTCCTGGCATTCACCGGCAGGTTCGGGTCTGGCAGTCGGCCGATGACTTCATTCCAGAAGCGATCGCGTTCGTCGGCGGTGTGCTTTTCAAAATCGGCCAAGGATTTGAGCGGCAGCTTGTCCCAGAACTGTGCTTTACGCTCCAGTTCGGTGGTGACGAGCAGGCGTTGGGTAAATGTTTCCAGCTCACGCACCAGGCGCTTTTGGCGGGTGGCATCCACTTGGGCGCGCTGCTCGTTTTTCTCCGGCATGACCGGCTCGATGCGCTTCACGAGCTGTCCTGCGACCTCCGCCGGCAGCAGATGGGTGACCACCTCCTTCAGGCCATGCTCCTCTGTCGCCAGCATAAGCCAGTCCCCGGGCACCAGCGCTTTCGCACGGGCGACTTCGGCCTGCACGGCTTCGAGGGATGGTTTCGTGATCTTTCCGGGCGCGGCGATTTCCCGTTCGCCCTGCTTGGCTTTCGGCGGTCCCTGCACCTTGGGAAAGCCGAGATTTTGCACCACGAGTGGACGTGGCGCGATGAGGGAGGCCACTTCGGCATCGCCAAAGTCACGCAGTAGATTGAAGACATTGCGATAGATCGGCTCAGCCCACACGCCTTCACGCGGCTCGAAACAGCCCCAGACATAGACCGAGCTGATGCGTTCGTCGATGGCTCCGGAATACATCGCGATCAGACCGCCTTCGCCGAGTCCGGCCACGAGCAGCGGCAGCTTCACCTGCGTGCCAAAGTAATCGACCAGTGACAGCATCTTCTGCACCTCGTAACCGATGATGTGACGACCCAGCTCATACGACTGACGGTAGATCCACTCGCGATGCGGCACGTTCGTCTTCACGCCGAATTTGTCATTCGTGCTGAACTCGCTGCTGCGGCTGATGAGCGCAGGAATGACGATCTCGCAGCCGCTGTAGGCCAGCATGGCGTCATTTGCCAGCTTCTCGGGATCGGTGTCCGCATCCGGGATGTAGATCACCCGCGCCACCGGCTTTTCTTTCGGCTGAATCAGAATGCCTTCGCCGTGCACGCCGTCGAACACCGGCCAGCGCACCCGCAGGATGCGTGCGGTGTCAGTTTCCGCGAGGAGCGCCGGAGACGAGGTGTCACCGACGAGCTCGAGCGCGGTGATGGGCAGGCGTTCATCCACCGCGCCGAGGATGGCCTTCAGTTTTTCGCGGGTCGGCTTGCGGCCCGTTTTCGACTGCTCGATAAGCCGCAGCGCCATCTTGTCGATGCCCGCCACCATGGTGGCGGAGAAATCGGGATTCGGCTCCAGCGGCTGGGTGCCCGGCAGGATCTGCGCCTGCAATGAAGATGCGATGAGAAGGGTGAGAAGTGGTCGGATCATAGGAGCCGGAAAACCGGTGAAGACCAAACGCCCCCCGAGTCCGCCACCTGTCACGGCTTCTTCTGCTCAAGCAGCCAGCTCCAGAACTCTGGATTGGCATAAGTCTGAGTCCATGAATCATGGCCCACGCCTGGGTAGATGGTGAATTTGACCGGCGCGTCGATCTTTTTGAGGGCATCGTAAATCTTCTGGCTGTTTTCGATCGGAACGGCACCGTCTTTGTCGCCGTGGAAGATCCAGCAGGGCAGGTGCTTGAGACGCTGTGCCGTCACCCAGCGCACGCCAGCACCCCCACAAATGGGTGCGATGGCGGCATACGTTTCAGGATACTCAAACGCGGTCTCCCAGGTGCCAAAGCCGCCCATGCTGATGCCGGTGAGATAGACACGCTTGGGATCCACATGCAGCGTTTGGATCAAATGATCGGTGACCGCTTTGACACCGTGCGGATTCCACAGGTTGTTGGGTTCGCATTGCAGGCTGGCGATGATGGCGGGAAATTTCTGCCCCGCAGCCAGTAACTTCGGCGGTCCATGCTTTTTGATCAGTTCGAGATCGGTGCCACGTTCGCCGGAGCCATGCAAAAAGACCACCAGCGGCCATTTCTTATCCGGGCTGTCTTCGTAGCCCTCGGGCTTGCTCAGCAGGTAGCGATAGTTGACCTTGATGATAAAATCACCGCTGAATGAGGTCGGTGTTTGAGTATCTGCGAGCAGCATGGATGAGGAGGCAAGAATGAAGAGGGCGGCGATTTTAACCATGAGCTTATAACGCCATGCGCAGGACCGGCCTTGCGCAAACCCATCTCACACAGGCAAGGTCACCTGGAAAGTGGTGCCTTTTTGCAGGTCGCTTTCCACGGTGATGCGACCGTCCAGAGCCTCCACCAGCGTTTTGCAGATGGCCAGACCAAGCCCTGCACCGCCCGTGGTGCGGTTGCGAGATCCTTCGGCACGGTAGAAACGTTCGAACAGATGCGGCAGATGTTCGACTGGGATGCCGGGACCGGTGTCGGCGACGGTGAGAATGGCGTGCCCATTTTGCCGATGGGTGCTAATGCGCACTTTGTCTCCAGGTCGGCAGTATTTGACGGCATTGCCAAGGAGATTGGTCAGTATCTGCGACACATGCCCCGCATGGGTACGGCAAGTAGTTGGCTTGAAATCGTCATGCAGCGTGATCTGTTTTTCCTCCGCCAACGGCCGGATGTGATCAAGGTTTTCACGGCCCAGAGCGTCCAACTGAACGGACTCGCGTTCGTTGTTCGCACCAGCATCGGCCTTGGCCAGCATGAGCAGGGATTCAATCAGCTCCTGCATCCGCTGGGCGCTGCGGCGTGTCATTTCGATGGTTTTGACATGCGCTTCGACACTGCGTGGCTTGGACAGGGCGAGCTGTGTCTGCGCCAGGATGATGGCGACCGGTGTGCGCAGTTCATGTGCGGCGTCTGAAGTGAAGCGCGCCTGCTGCTCAAAGGTGGCGTCGAGCCGGGTGAAAGTGTTATTGAGCAGTCCAGCCAACTGGCCCAGCTCGCTCTCTGTCTCGGCGACGGGGATGCGTTCCTTCAGATGGCCGCCGGAGATGCGCTGGGCGGCATCGCTGATGTCCCGGATGGGAGCGATGGCACGTGACGCCATCCACCAGCCGCCCACCATGCCAAAGGCAAACACGATCGCGCATATGCCCGCCACACGGGCCGCAAAGGACCGCATCTGGGCCTCAATAACCGACTCTGAAACACCGACCAGCAGGCACTCTCCAGGCGGCGTGAACTGATAAACCTCGCGAAACCCTTCGTGCGTACGCTGCTCGACGGCAGCACCCCGTTTTGGCGGCCGTGTCAGACTGGTCGGCACGGCTCCAACACTTTCTTTAACCATGCCATCCCGCCACCAGATGCGATGATAATGAGGAAAGGACGGATTCAAGTTGGTGCGGCGGGACGGCTCAACGCGAGGGGCCATGGCCGGGAGTCCCAGAAGCATCGCCAAGTCATCCTGGGGTTCCGGCGGTGGCGCGGCATCCCCGCCTTGTGCCAGGCCGACGTGAAGCTCTGAAAGCAGCAACTGCAGCCGTCCGTCGAGAATACGAAGCTCGTTGCTGTACTGCAGCCGCCAGGCCGTGACGCCAAAGACCACCAGCACAAGCAGCAGCAGCACGCCGTGCCAGAGCTGAATGCGCCAACGGATGCTGTTTGGCAGCCATTTCATGACCCGATGCTATAGCCCCTCCCGCGATGCGTCACGATGAAATCCTGCCCTAGCTTTTTGCGCAGGTTGAAGACATGCACGTCCACGAGGTTCGACATCGGCGTGTCGTTTTCATCATGCAGGTGCTCGTAGAGCTGCGTGCGGGTGATGATCTTGCCCCGGTGCTGCACGCAGAACTCCAGCAGCGCGTATTCGCGCCCTCTGAGCGGCACCGGCTGGCCTGCCACCTTCACCGTCTGCGCAGAGGTGTCGATCTCCACGTCTCCGATGGCGATGACAGGCCTGGCATTGCCATGCGCACGGCGGATGAGCGCGCGGACACGGGCGGCCAGTTCATTCAGGTCCACCGGCTTTGCCAGGTAGTCATCCGCACCAGTGTCGAGGCCTTGAATGCGGTCCTGTACCTTGCTGCGGGCGGTTAGCATGAGCACGGGAGTCTTTTTGACCTGGCGCAGCCTCCTCAGCAGTTCAAAGCCGTCATGCACGGGCATCATCACGTCACAGATGATGAGATCGTAGTCAATCTCCAGGGCTTTATAGAGGCCGTCATCTCCGTCCGCCGCCTCGTCCACGGCATAGCCTTCCCCACGCATGGCTTCGGCCAGCGTGTCGAGCATGTCGGGTTCGTCTTCCACAATCAGGAGGCGCATGGGGACAGAATAACGCGTCTTCATTAAGCGGCGATGAAGTTTGCGTGCTGAATGTGGCGGAAGATTTTTTTCGCCGGTTTCATGCTGGTTTAATGCTGGCTCCGCAGATTGCCGGCATCATGAAAACGGTTTTTGCCTTCTTTCTGCTCATCGCCACCGCTTCCGCCGATCCTCTGCTCTCGTCGTGGTACACGGCCAGTTCGAGCAAGTACGCCCGCATCACTGAGACCGATGCCTCGCTGGCCGCAGGAACCTCTGAAACAACATGGACGCGCACCAGCGGGTCCACCACCCTCGCGCAATCCTTGCCCGCATATGCGGGGCCGCAGCAGATCGACTACAGCACCAGCTGGGTCTATTTGCAGACGCCCGATCTGGCCACCTACCTCATGGGGCCGTGGTATAACAACGCGGCCAGGTCTGCTCTCTTCATCAGCGTCCCCGAGAACCAGAAGATCATCGCCCGCTTCCCGCGCAGCAGTTCCATCCCCACTACGAAGACGGGCACGCAGGGGCTGATGGTGGGCGGGATCCTGCAGGATGCCGTGGGCTTCTATGCGGATGGGGTGGCCATCTTTGATCCGACGGACGGCTTCTCTTATGCCAACGGCACCGAATCCTCTCCCGGCACCGGCCAGTGGCACCGCGATGCGTATGTGAATGAGTTCGTTAGCTTCGACCCAAGCTACGCCCACCAGCAGAATACCGGCAAATACCATAACCACGCCAATCCATATGGACTACGGTACCTGCTCGGTGACAATGTGACCTACGACTCGACTGCGAAGACCTATGCCGAGGGCAGCACCACCGCGCCTGCCAAGCATTCCCCCATCCTCGGCTGGATGATTGACGGGCTGCCGGTTTACGGCCCCTATGGCTACAGCAGCGCGCTGGATGCCACCAGCGGTGTGCGTCGCATGATAGGCGGATTCGTCTTGCGCGATGGAACCACCACCGGCGTGGACGACATCACCACCGCAGGCCGCACTGTGCCTGCGTGGTCGCTGCGCAATGGCGGCACTTCAGTGGCCGGGCCTGCGGTCAGCACCACCTACCCTCTGGGTCGTTACATCGAGGACAACGCCTACCTGGGCGATCTGCAAAAAAGCTCCGGGGTGTATTATCAGCAGGGGACTGATTTTGACCTCAACGAATACAACGTGCGCTACTGCGTGACGCCGGAGTTCCCCAGCGGTACGTGGGCTTACTTCCTCAACATCACCAGCGCTGGCGTGCCCCAGTTCCCGTACATGTGCAATCGCTGGTATTACGGTTCTCCCACCGGCGGAGCAGTCACGAGCGTGACCGAAACCGTCACTAACTACTTCAAAGGCGGCGAAAACCTCGTCGAAACCGCCAGCATGGGGACGGTGAACACCACCACGGGTGACGTGACAATCTCCTGGACCAGCGTGGAGGGCGGCAGTTACCAGATTCAAGCCACCACTGACCTCACCACGTGGAGCACCCTGGCCACGGCCCAACCCGCCGCCGCCGATGCTACGAGCACCAGCGTGACTGAGAGCAATGCCACCAGCAATGGCAGGCGGTTCTACAGAATCCAGCGCAGCGCCCTGGCCACCTATGATGGTGGTGGAGGCATCACCTATGCCGCGCCGACGGCCACGACGAGCGCCGCGAGCGTGGTCGGCAGCAGCACGGCCACACTCAACGGCTCGGTGAACGCCAATGGCATCAGCACGACCGTGAGCTTCGACTATGGCACCACGACGAGCTACGGCAGTTCCATCTCGGCTTCCACGCTTACCAGCAACACGAACACCAGCGTGAGTGCTGCCATTACGGGGCTGGCAGCATCGACGACCTACCATTGCCGGGTGGTGGCCACCAACAGCTACGGCAAGGCCTATGGCAGTGACGTGACTTTCACAACCAGCGCAGCAGGCACCTTCACCCCACCCACGGCCACCACCAGCGCTGCGAGCGCGATTGCCCGGACTTCGGCCACGCTCAATGGCACGGTCAATGCCAGCTCCAGCAGCACTACGGTGACCTTTGAATACGGCACCTCATCCACCTCCTACAGCAACTCGGTCAGTGCCACACCCGCCACGGTCACCGGCAGTTCCAGCACCAGCGTGGCCTGCAGCCTCACCGGACTCACTGCTGGCATGACGTATTACTTCCGTGTGAAGGCGGTGAATGCCGGCGGTACCACGTACGGAGCGCAACAAACCTTCACCACCGCGGCTGCGAGCTTTGGCACCATCAGCAGTGTGTCTCCCTCCAGCGGCAGTCGGGGCACTACGGTGACGCTGACCGTGGTGCTGGGAACCAACCCGCCTGCGCCACCCAGCAGCAATCCGCCCACCGCCGCATCCCTTACTGGCCCGGCCACGCTCACGCCAACCTTCAGCCGCGACACCAATACGGGCGTGGTCACCTTGCAGTTGGTGATTCCAGCCGGAACCGCCGTGGGTGCTTATGATGTGAATGTCACCTTTGGCCCGAACACCTGGGCGTTGCCTGCAGGCTTCACTGTAAACTGATACCGGTAGATTTCACTGCGGCCGCATCTTGCCCGTGCCGGGCAGGGCGCTGAGGAAGAAATAGCGTGGTGAACGCAGCATGTCACCGACTTCACGGATGGCCATGCAGAACAGCAGTTCATCGAGCCGGCTGCTGGCCTGGGCATGATTTTTGAGATGCTCGTCAAGAAAGCGGCGCAGGCGTTTGTTGGCGTTGAATTCCAGCGGCACGCTGCCGAGGTTCAGCAGCAGCAGCAGGGTGATGACTCCGGCTGCCACCAGGATGGCGTTCTTTGCCACCAGAACGCGGGCGACCATCAATCCCACGATGGCAAATACAGCGGCCACGGGGATGTAGCGGCTCATGCGGATGCAGCTCTGCCGCCATTTGAGTTCACCAAGAGTCTCGCCAGTCTGCAGCGCATGCGCCGCTTCATGCAAGGCGATAGCCCAGGCGGACAGGGTCGTGCCCTCGGCAACATCACGCCGCAGAAACAGGCGGCGGCGGGTCGGATCGAAATAATCGGTCACGACGGCGTTGTGTTCGACGATCTGCACGTCATCCACCCCTTCGGATTTGAGGAACATGAGGGCGATTTCGCTGCCGGTGTAAGCGGTGGGCGCGCTGGCACGAAAGCCTTTGAGCATCATCGACTCGTGGCGTGCCTGCGCCCAGCGGGCGACGGCAAGACCGAGGAAAAGAGCGACGACAATGAGGAGGAAGAACATGAGGCAGGGGAAGAAACACCCTCGCAGCAATACGGGTGCTGGCAAACCATCCATGCGTTGATCTTGCGTTAAGCCTGGGGGCATGATTGCATGCCTGCATGACTCGTTCCGCCATCCTGTCTCTCGTTTGCCTGCTCGCCGCAGGCCTTTCCCATGCCGAAGATATTCTCGGACAAGGAAGCTTACGTTACCGGGTCGTTCCCGGCTGGGGACGCGAGGCGCTGGCGCAGGTGAATGTGAAAAACGGCCACGCCGTGGCGCTCGATTCGCAGGGGCGGCTGCTGTTTCTGACCGATGACGCCAGGAACAATGTGATCATTCTTGACCCGAAAACCGGCACCTTGATCAAGCACTGGACGGCGCGCATGCCGGGGGCGCATGGGATGAGCCTCGTACGCGAAGGCGCACGCGAGGTGCTCTTCATCACGGACACTCAACTGCATGAGGTGCGCAAGCTGACGCTGGATGGCGAGGAACTGGCGCAGTATCCGTGGCCGGAACAGGCGAAACTGCATGCGAGCGCCAACGAATACCGCCCCTCAAAGACGATTCACTTCGCGAACGGGGAGTTCTGTGTGTTCGACGGCTACGGGAAGGACTACATCTTTCACTATAAGCCGGATGGATCGCTGCTGCGCTGGTGGGGTGGGAATCTGGGGGAGGGGGAGAATCAATTGAAGCACTGGGGGCCGCATGGCGGGGCCTTAGATGTGTCGGATCCGGCAAAAACTCGCATCATTATCGCCATGAGCGACCAGCAGGAGATCAAACGCTTCACGCCGGACGGGCACTTCATTGACAAAATCGCGATGCCCGGCGGCAATCCGCGCGACATCGTTTTTGGGGGCGAGTACGCGATTGTGCCGCATCTGGGGGACCAGTGGCCGAAGGATAGAAACTCTCCCGGCTTCATTTCCATCGTGGACCGCTCGTATCGGATCGTGTCGAACATCGGTGCCCCGGCGGCGGTTTACCAGGATGGTGTGCTGCAGCCGATGCAGAGCGATCACAAGACTTTCATTCATCCCCATGGCGTGGCCGTGGATGCCGAAGGCAACCTTTATGTGGCGCAGTTTTCATCCCAGGCGGCCCCACTGCTGAAACTGGAGCGCATCAAGTGAATGCAACTTTCACCCTGGCGGTGGGTTATTAACCGCAATGAACACCGAGCCCAGCAATCAAGTTGCCAACAGAACGCAGCAGCGGAAAATGGTCACCATGCGTCCTTTGGTTCTCTTCTTTGCCTTCGTCTCGGCTGCCGTGGCTCAGTCTGAAGGCGACAAACCTGCGCCTCCGCCGCCGAAACCGGGCGAAGGGTCGCTGCATCATGATGGCGAACGCCATGGTCCACCGGGCATGCTGCCAGGCATGGGCAGGAAGCGTGGGTTTGATGGTTTTGAAAAGCTTTCTGAGGCTGAGAAGCTGAAAGTGCGCGCTGCTTTTGAAAAAGCCTGGCAGCGTCCCGAGGTGATTGAATCGCGTGACAAGGCGCTGAAGGCGAATGAAGAGATGCGCAACACACTGCACACTGCGCTGAAGGAAATTGATCCCGACGTCGTCGGCGTCCTGGAGAAGATCAAACCGCAGTTCCCGATGGATCAGCGCGGTCTGCCGGAAATGCCGAAGCCGGATTCACCTGAGTTTGGGCACATGGCGTCGATCCGGCTCGGGGCGGAGCTGCTCTCGATCTCACGACCTGAGCGTCGCGAGGAAACACGGCGCTTTCATGAGCGGCTCCTGCAACTGCCGCTCGTCAAGCAGGCACTGGCCAAGCTGGATGAGCTGCCGCCGGATCAGCGCATCGAGGCCTTCAAAAAATTGCGGGATACCTACCGCGAGGCTGCGAGGCAGGAGTTCATGAAATTCGGCGACCGAGGCGAGGGCAAAGACGGCTTCCGCCGCCCACCACCGGAGCAGGACAAGCCTGCTCCTCCAGAACCGAAACAGTAAATCGGTTAGTCGCCGCCGCCCGCTTCTTTGCGGGTGTTGCCAAAGGCGTCTTTGACGGCTGCCACCGCATAGTCGCGGTTGAGCTTGGTGATCCAGCGAACGCTGATCTCCTTGGGGCAGGCGGCTTCGCACTCGTATTGGTTGGTGCAGTTGCCGAAACCTTCTTTGTCCATCTGGCGGACCATGCCGAGGGTGCGGCGGTCTTTTTCAGGCTGGCCCTGCGGCAGGGAATTGAGCTGGCCCGCTTTCGCGGAGACGAAGAGCATGGCGCTGGCGTTTTTACAGGCGGCCACGCAGGCGCCGCAGCCGATGCACTCGGCGGCGTCCATGGCGGCATCGGCGACTTCTTTGCCAATAGGAAGGGCATTGGCGTCCTGCGGCGCACCGGTGCGCACGCTGACAAAACCGCCTGCCTGCTGGATGCGGTCGAAGGCGCTGCGGTCGATCATGAGATCCTTAAGGACCGGGAACGCACGCGCACGGAAGGGCTCGACCCAGATGGTGTCGCCGGTGCGGAACTTGCGCATGTGAAGCTGGCAGGTCGTGGTGGCTTTTTCAGGGCCGTGCGGAACGCCGTTGATCTGCATGGAGCACATGCCGCAGATGCCTTCGCGGCAGTCGTGGTCAAAAGCCACGGGGTCTTCACCCTTGGAAATGAGGCGTTCGTTGACGATATCCATCATCTCCAGAAAGGAGGCGTGATCGGGAATGTCCGGGGCGTCGATGTCCTGGAAATGGCCGGGCTGCGAGCCGTTCTGACGCCAGACTTTGAGGTGCAGATTGAGTTGAGACATGGGGACAGGAAAAAATCGTTATTTGTAGCTGCGGACGGCAAGGTGGACTTCTTCGAAGGTGAGCGGCTCTTTGTTGAGCGTGGGCTGACTGAAGTTACCGGTGTATTCCCAGGCGGCGGCGTAGCTGAAGTTTTCGTCGTCGCGCTTGGCTTCGCCATCCGGGTACTGATATTCAGAGCGGAAGTGACCGCCGCAGCTTTCTTCGCGGTGGCGGGCGTCGAGGCAGAGCAGTTCGGCGAACTCCATGAAGTCGGCCACGCGACCGGCTTTTTCGAGTTCGGGGTTGGTGAAGTCACCGCTGCCGGGAACGTTGACGTTCTGCCAGAATTCTTCGCGCAGGGCGGGGATGCGGTTGAGGGCCTCGGTGAGGCCTTCCTTGGTGCGGGCCATGCCGCATTTGTCCCAGACGAGGAGACCGAGTTCGCGGTGGAAGCTGTCCACGCTGCGCTTGCCTTTGATGTTGAGGAAGCGCTTGGTCTGCGCGGTGCAGTTTTCGACGGCCTTTTTGAACTCCGGATGCTCGGTGGTGATGCTGCCGGGCTTTTGGTTCACAAGGTAGTTGGCGATGGTCGTCGGGATGACGAAGTAACCGTCTGCGAGGCCCTGCATGAGTGCGCTGGCACCGAGGCGGTTGGCGCCGTGGTCGGAGAAGTTCGCCTCGCCAAGCACATGCAGGCCGGGGAGGTTGCTCATGAGGTTGTAGTCCACCCAGAGGCCGCCCATGGTGTAGTGAACGGCGGGGTAGATGCGCATCGGGCGCTTGTAGGCGCTTTCACCGGTGATGCGCTCATACATGTCGAACAGGTTGCCGTAACGCTCGGCGATGGTCTTGGCACCAAACTGGCCGATGGCTTCCGCGAAGTCGAGATACACACCACGGCCACCGGGGCCGACGCCGCGTCCGTCATCGCAGGCTTCCTTGGCCGCGCGGGAAGAGATGTCACGCGGGGCGAGGTTGCCGAAGCTGGGATACTTGCGCTCAAGGTAGTAGTCGCGCGCATCTTCGGGGATCTGATCCGGAGTCTTGCCGCAGTCGGCTGCATTCTTTGGCACCCAGACGCGTCCGTCGTTGCGCAGGGACTCAGACATGAGCGTGAGTTTGCTCTGGTAGTCGCCGCTGACGGGAATGCAGGTTGGATGGATCTGCGTGTAGCAAGGGTTGGCAAAGAAGGCACCCTTGCGGTGTGCGCGCCACGTCGCGGTGACGTTGCAGCCCATTGCGTTGGTGGAAAGGTAGAAGACGTTGCCGTAACCACCGGTGCAAAGCAGCACCGCATCACCTGCATGGGATTCGATTTTGCCTGTGACGAGGTCGCGGGTGACGATGCCCTTGGCATGGCCGTCCACGGTCACAAGGTCGAGCATTTCCGTGCGCGGGAACATCTGCACGCCGCCGCCGGCGATTTCCTTGTTCAGTGCCGAATAAGCACCGAGCAGGAGCTGCTGACCGGTTTGACCACGGGCATAAAACGTGCGGCTCACCTGAGCACCGCCGAAGCTGCGATTTGCCAGCATGCCGCCGTATTCACGGGCGAAGGGCACGCCCTGCGCCACGCATTGGTCGATGATGTTGACGCTGACTTCAGCGAGACGATGCACGTTGGCCTCACGTGCGCGGAAGTCGCCGCCTTTGACCGTGTCATAGAAGAGACGGTGGACGCTGTCGCCGTCGTTCTGATAGTTTTTGGCCGCGTTGATGCCGCCCTGCGCTGCGATGGAGTGGGCACGACGGGCGCTGTCCTGGAAGCAGAAGCACTTCACCTTGTAGCCGAGTTCCGAGAGCGTCGCCGCTGCGGAGGAACCTGCAAGGCCGCTGCCCACGACGAGTACGGTGAACTTGCGCTTGTTCTTCGGATTGATGAGCTTCGAGTCCTGCTTGTGCTTGGACCACTTCGTGGCCATCGGGCCGGAGGGAATGTTTGAATTAAGAGACATGGCGTGTCGCGGAAAGAATTAACGGCCGTAGTGGAAGAACAGGATCGCGATGGGGATGGAGCAGTTGCCCACGAGGATCAGACCCGCGAAGGCGTAACCGAGTTTCTTGAACAGCGGCTCCGTCTTGTCTGTGGCGACGCCGAGCGTCTGGAACAGGCTGCTGAAGCCATGGCTGAGATGGCTGGAGAGGAGCAGCATGGCGATGATGTAGAAAATCGACGCTGGAGCCCAGGAGAAGCCTGCGATCACCATGCGATAGACATCATGCGCCGTGTGGCCGTCGAGCGTGGTCTTGTAGGTGCCGTAGTCGTTGCCGGCGTGGACGGTGAAGTGCAGCAAATGGTAAACGATGAAGGCCAAGATCGTCAGACCACTCCAGATCATGGTGTGGGAGGACTTGCTGGAAACCTGCGCCTTGTGCCTGCCGTATTGGTCCAGACGTGCGGCGCGGTTGGCCTTGGTCAGCGAAATCGTCGCCACAATGTGAATAACCACGGCGGTCAGCAATCCGATGCGGGCGATCCAGACACCGCCGCCATGCAGAGCGGTCTGGAGCATGTGGCCGTATTCATTGATGGCATCCTTGCCGACAAAGATCAGCAGGTTGCCAATCATGTGGCCAAGCACAAAGCCGATCAGGACAAGGCCGGTCAGGGCCACCAAAATCTTCTTGCCAATGGAGGAGGCGTAAAATCGCGAAAGGGAGTCAAAAACAGCGCTCATGTGGGGAGGAATTCATCATGGAGATACGATGCGGCTGTGCAAGCCGTGCGTGCAATTTTCCTGATGAATGCCTGCTGCGAACAGGTCTCAATCCAATTCCACCGCCATCGCGATGCCCATGCCGCCGCCGATGCAGAGGCTGGCGATGCCACGACGCAGACCGTGGTCTTCGAGGTGGTGGAGCAGGGTGACCAAAACGCGGGCACCACTGGCACCGATGGGATGACCGAGCGCGATGGCTCCTCCGCGTGGATTGAGTGTGGTGGTGTCTAACTCGAGTTCTCGAACGCAGCCGAGCGCCTGCACTGCGAAGGCTTCGTTGATCTCGATGGCATCGACTTCATCCAGCTTCCAGCCAGTCAAATCGCAGACTTTGCGGATGGCTCCCACGGGACCGAGGCCCATCAGGGCGGGATCACAACCGACGGCGGCACTGGCGATGATGCGGGCTTTGGGTTTTAGGCCGTGGCGTGAGATGGCATCCTCGCTGGCCAGCAGGGCGAAAGCTGCGCCGTCATTGATGCCGGAGGCGTTGCCAGCGGTGACGGTGCCGTCTTTGCGGAAGGCGGGCTTGAGCTTCGATAGGGATTCGACCGTGGTGTCGGAGCGCGGATGTTCGTCTTCGGTCAGATCACCTGAGGGGATGATCTCGCGGCTCAGGGCTGCACGGCTGGCGGCGACGCGGTTTTGGCTGAGGGCTGCGAAGGCATCCTGCTCGGCGCGGGTGATGCTGTGTTTGTCGGCGATGCGTTCGGCGGTTTCGCCCATGCCGATTTTGAGCAGGGGGTCGGTGAGGCCATCGACGAACATGGCATCTTGAAGTGCTGAATCGCCGAGCTTTTTACCCCAGCGCAGATCCATCGCGTAATGCGGGGCGCGGCTCATCATTTCCACACCTCCAGCGAGCACGAGATCATTTTCGCCGTTGCGGATGGCATCGGCGGCGAGCGCGATGGCTTTGAGTGAGGAGCCGCAGGCCATGTTGACCGTGTAGGCGGGCACCTCTTGAGGGAGGCCGAGCTTGAGGCCGATCTGGCGCGCCACATTCATGCCGCAGCCAGCCTGAAGGACCTGGCCGAGGATGACCTGCTGAATGTGAGTGCGGAGTTCGGATGGAAGCATCGCATCTCCCAGAGCGTGGCCGAGTTCCGCAGCGGTGAGGGCTTTCAAGCCGCCACCGAACCGGCCGATAGGGGTGCGCTTGGCTTCGATGATGTACACAGGTTTCATGGGATGGAGGTGATGGTTTCGGCGAGCACGGGTTTGAATTGCATCAGATCGAGCACGTCGGTTTGCAGATCGAGCCCGGCGGCGATTTCGATGAGGCGCAGGCCCTGCGGGGTGAGCTCAAACACAGCGCGTTCGGTGACGTAGAGCACCTGCTGGCCACGGGCGAGGGCGGAGGGGCCGTGGAAGCAGACGTGCTGGATGTGATTCACAAATTTCGCATTCCCCTTCGCCTGAAAGGTGCAGCAGAACACCAGCCGGCGCGCGCATTGGGCGATGTTCACGAAGCCGCCCACACCGGCGAAGCGACCCGCGAAACTGGCCACGTTCACACTGCCTTCGGCATCGACTTCAACCGCACCGAGCACTGCGATGTCGAGCCCGCCGCCGTCGTAGTAGTCGAATTGGGCAGGCTGGTCGATGATGGCTTCGGGGAAGTGGCTGCAGCCAAAGTTGAGGCCGGAAGCCGGTACGCCGCCGGTGGGGCCGCTTTCGACGGTGAGGGTGAATTCACTCAAGCGGCCGGTTTCCGCAGCGACCATGGCCACGGCTTCCGGCAGGCCGATGCCGAGGTTCACGATGTCTCCGCTGCGCACTTCCCGCAGGGCACGTGCACCGATGCGTTTGCGTTCGGATTCCGGCATCGGCGGCAGGGTGAACGAACCGTCGCTGGTGACGACGAAGTCCTCGTTAAACACTTCGCCAAAAGTCTGGTCATGATACTGGCCACCGGAAGTGACAATATAATCAACCAGGAGGCCGGGAACGCGCACGGATTTGGGATCGGGCAGTTGATCGACGATGCTTTCGACCTGGGCGATGACGATGCCGCCGTGATTCTTGGCCGCCTGTGACATGGGCAGGACTTCACTGATGATGCCTTCGCCCTCCATGCTCAGATTGCCGCGAGGATCGGCATAGGTGGCGCGAATGAGGGCCACGTGGATCGGCATGGGCTTGTAGCGCAGCCATGTTTGGCCATCGAGTTCGATGCGCTCCACGAGCGGCTCGGTGGTGCGGGCGTTGAGCATGCCGCCGCCATTGATGGGGTCGATGAAGGTGTTCAGCCCGACCTGAGTGAACAAGCCGGGACGCTTCGCAGCGATCTCGCGTGTCAGCACACTGAGCACTCCCTGCGGCAGGTTGTAGGCCTCGACTTCGTTGGCCAGAGCCAGCGCTCCGAGCTTGGGCGCGAGATTCCAATGGCCGCCGACAATGCGTTTGAGCAAGCCGCGATGCGCGAGGTGGTTCATCCCACGCTCAGCCCTGTCGCCCTGGCCAGCGCAGTAATAAAGGGTGAGAGCGGTGGGCGTGCCGGTTTGCAGAAAGCGCCGTTCCAGAGCGAGCGTGAGCATCTCGGGGTGGCCCGAGCCGACGAAACCACTCACGGCGACCGTGGCACCGCTGGGAATGGCGGCGACGGCTTCGTCAGCGGTGGCGATGAGGGCTGGGGCGCGCATGATGCGGATGAAACGTGGCAGAGCTTGGCGGCCCTCCCTATCGCTTTTCATCCCCGGCGCATCAAGGCATTGTCACACGCAGACGCATGAAAAGCCGCGCCCCCGGCGTGACGGGAGCCACGGCCCGGACGGTTACGGTTTCGGTGATGCCGTTGCCGTCATCGGCAGCCTGGGTTTCCAGGGAAAAGCCGACACCTTCATTCCAAAGGACGAGGTCAGAGGAGACTTCGAGATGATAGCTGATGTCGCGCGGCTGTTTGCGCCGCGTGAAGGTGACGGCGGGATAATCCTGCGTCAGATGCATGATGCCGGGTGTCAGGGCATTGGCCGGGGCTGCATGCCAGGGATCGAGGTTCAAGGCATACTCGAGCAGGTTGGGCACACCGTCCCCATCTGGGTCTGCGGTCAGGCCGCTGATCGCCGCATTGGCAAATTCCGCCGTCGTGAAATGCGCCGCGCGCCACTGATCCACCAGCGCGGCGAAGGGCACGCTGCCGGAGCGGATGCCGTTGCCGTTGCTCGTCACCCACACCTCGCCGGGCACATTCGGGTTGTAGAAGACACGCGTCGGCTCGCGGAATGGATACTCGGCGAGCTGGGTGAAATTCGGCGATGCCGCGCCTAGATTGCTGCCATACCACAGGCCGCTGAAGCGTGTGGTCACGTACATTTCGTCCGCATTGATCGGGCTGATTGTGCAGGACGTGACACTGTCATAGCTGAAGACGCGCGACCACGACTGGCCGCGATCGGTCGTCTTGTAGAGCCCGCCCTGCATGGCGGGGCTTGGATTGCCGGTGCCCCAGCCATTCCACACGGCGGCATACCAGGTCTGCTGCTGCGGATCGTACGGATCGATCACCACGTCTTGCGTCCAGTATTTCATCCCGGTCGCGCTGCGGTCGCTCCACGTCGCGCCCGCGCCTGCGGTGGGGTTTGCGGTGATGAAGACGCCGGACGTTTGCGCGAAGCTCGTGCCGTCGTAACCGAGCGCGTAGCTGCACACGAGCGAGCCGTCGTTGAGCAGGCGGATGTTGTAAGGATGGCCGCTCGTCGCGCGTGCGGGCGCTGAGAGCAGCGTCCACGATGCACTGGCGCCGGCGGAAAGATTTTGCGTGAGATAAATGCCGCCGTCATTTGCGCTGCCACTGACACTGTGCGCGACGCTCACGTACATCGTGTCCGTATTCACGGGATCGAGCGCGATCCACATCGGTGCGGCACCGAAATTTTTCAGCGGAGTCCACGTCGCGCCGTTGTTTGCCGAAACAAGCACCAGACCCGTCGCCGCGTCGATGCTCGCGTTGTCGCTGCCGATGACTCCATACGGCGAGGTGATCGTGCTGCTGAGCGCGTAGAGCGTGCCGTTGCTGTGCTGCACGATTTGATAACACTCGCCGTTGCTCATGCCCGAGTAGTCGTAAGCCCACGACGCGCCCGCATCGTGGCTGCGGATCAAGCGCATGTCGGAGTAGCCCGCGAGGAGGTTGTTCCCATCGAGCCATTGCAGCCAGAAACATGCAGTCGGCTCAAGGCCGACGCCGTGATACGCCTTGCCGCTTGGAAGCGCGGTGTTCGCGGCGTTTTGATCGCTCGCATTCACGTAGATTTGCCGCCACGTCGCGCCACCATCGGTCGTGATGTGCGCGGTTGCATCATCGGTCAGGCATACGCGCGACGAGTCGCTGGGATGCACGGTGAAACCGACGGGATTCGCGAAGCTCAGCGAAGTCGAATACGGGCAGCCGGCCCAGCCGGTGATGATGTTTTGATTGTTCGGATAGATGATGAACATGCGCTGCCACGTGGCGCCGGGCGCGCCCGCTTTGAATACGGTCGAAAGATCTGGGTAGAACGTGTTGGGCGGACCGCTGCGGGCAGCAGCGACATACACGGTCGAAATGTCGTTGCGTGCCATTGCGACGTGGCTGGGATAATCGGTGCCGCTCGTGAAGCCGCTCATCATCGGGGTCCAGTTGGGCGCGCCCACGTCCATCGTGTAAACGCCGCGCGAGACGAATGGATTGAGGATCGCGCCGGGGAACACCACGAACGACGCGAGTGTGACGCAGTAGAAGCGGATCGTGCTGTTTTGCTTTGCGCCCGCGAAGGAATACATCGCCTCGCCTGAACCGATGCCGCCAATGCCCGCAGATACGAGCGTCGCTCCGCCGTCATGCGAGACAAGCAGGCCGGCGTTGCAGCCGATGTAGATGTCGGAGCCGTCGAAGAAGACGCCCGCGATGCGGTTGTTCGTCAGATTGAAAAGTGAGGCGCTGAATGTCACGCCGCCGTCGTTGGAGACGTAGATGTCGTTCTGCGTCGCGACCACAAGCCGAGTGGTGACGCCCGGATCAGTCCACACGCTGTAAGCGCGCCCGGCCCAGCCAGGCAGCGTGACCCAGGTTGCACCGCCGTCAGTGCTCTTGAGCGGCCGTTGCTGTGAGACACCGGTCGCCGCATTGAAAGTGAAATCGAGCACGTAGCGGATGAGCGGATCACTCGTGAACTGCACCTCGCTTTCACGAAAGCCCTGCACCTGCCGGAAGTCTATCGTGCTCCACGACGCGCCGAGATCAGCCGTGTGGAAAACCTCGCCCATGTCGCAGGAGAGGTAGAGTTCATTGGCATCAAACGGACTGAATTTTGGCGCATACATCCCGCCGCCGCCGCCCATGCCGTGCGAAGTCCAGACCGAGGGAGCGCGCGGTGCGATGGTGAGCGTGAACTGCTGTGTCGTGGTCGAGTTGAAGCCATCCGCGACTTGCAGTGTGAAGGTGTAAGCACCCGCTGTCAGCGGTGTCCCGCTGAGCACGCCCGCACTGCTGAGCGCCACGCCCGCCGGCAGTGCGCCGCCTGCGAGCGACCATGTGTAAGGCGCAGTGCCGCCGCTCGACGTGAGCGCAACCGAAAGCCCATTGCCTGCGGTGACAGAGGTGAGTTGCGCGCCGGTCGTGATCGTGAGCGCGGGGATCGCGGTGTAGTCGAGATACACGCTCCATTTTTCGGTGGTGCCCGTCGTGCTGCCGAGCGCCGAGGGAAACGCGCCATACGTCTGCTCGAACGAAAAGCCGTCACCCGCCGCACCAGCGGTGTAGCTCGGTACGTCGGCGCTCGAATCCACCTGCCATGCAAGCCAGTAAGTGCCAGGCTGGAGCGTGACGCCGCTGACCGGAACCGTGAGCCAGGCACTGCTTGAAGCGTTGGCCGTCGAATATGACTGCCACAGCAGATTCTTCGCCGCCGCGTTGTCGTAAATCGCGAGCCGCACATTGCCCGACGCGGCGTGCGAGTAGAAATTCACGTCGTTGACCGACGCTGCTTCGTTCAACACGATGCGCGTGCCCTTGATTTGATTGCGCTGCGAGAAGCACACTTTCACCACCTGTCCCGGCGAGCTGTCCGTGCCGAAGTAGCTGTAGCCGCGCGCGGCATCATGCACCGCGCTTTGCAGAAAGACTTCGCCCCACGGCAGCGTCTGCCCCGGCGTGCCCACATTGCTCTCGTTGACGCCATCGGCGGGATTCGCCGACGTGCCGTTGTTGAGCGCGAGCGTGCCGGCTTCTGCCGGTGCCGCACCGCTCGTGTGCACGCGGTAAATCTTTCCTGGATAACGATGATCCGTGCCGAAGTAAGCGCACGCCGCAACCGGATCGAACACTGCGGAGCAGAGCTCGCCCTCGGTGCTCGCGAGTGAGATCGAAGTCGCTAGCGATGGCGCCGTGCCGCCCGCGCCAAGCGCCACCTGGTAAATATTCGCTGTCGTTGCCGGCGAACTCCCTGCGTCATACGAGCCGAAGTAAGCGAAGCCGTTGGTGGTGTCGATCACCGCGCTGCCGATGTTGTGCTGCGTGCTGTCGAGTTGCACGACACCGATCCGCGTCGGTTGTGCCGCGCCCGCACCGAGGCCGATTTTTGCGACGATCGGCAGCGCCGCGCCGAAGCCCGAAGCGAAATACGCGCAGCCGTTCGTGGTGTCGATCACGCCGCGGCGCAACTGGCCTTCGCCGGTGTTCAACGTCCGCGCATTCACCCGCACCGGCGGCGCATTCCCGGCGGTCATCTGCACTTTGACGATGGTGGTCGGATTCGTGCCGCAGGCGAAATACGCGTAGCCGTTCGCCACGTCGGCGACCGCGCCTTGCACGCTGCTCTCACCGGAGTTGAGCGTGAGCGAATTCACATAAACCGGCGCCGCACTCCCGGTGCCGAGCGCGATTTTCACGATGTGTCCGGGATTGTTTGAAAGCGCGCCGAAGTAGCCGTAGCCGTTCACCGTGTCGAGCACGCCGCAGTTGAGATTGTATTCGCCCGTCGCGCACTGGCACGAGCCGATTTCCACCGGGACGCTGCCATTGAGATCGACTTTGATAATGTGTCCTGGATTGACGTTCGTGCCGCCTGCCGTGGAAAAGTAAGCATAGCCCGTGGTCGGATCATATACCGCGTTGTAAAGACTGCGGAACAAACCGTTGCTCAGCACACACGCGCCAATGCGTCGCATGCCATTGCCGGGATACACGGTCGTGCCAGCCGAGACGATGCCCGCCGTGACTCCAAAAGTCTGGCCGGCAAGGCCAGACGCGAGCGCAATCAAGAGGCATGAAAGTCTAGCGTTCATCATTTTCCAGCGGAGGAGCGGAAGGTCGGCGCGGGTCACCTGCGGTGCGATTCTTCACCACTCGCAGCAACGGCAGCAGTTTGCCGACCGACGCGGCAAAGTCTGGCGGCACGTTTTCATACCACGCAAAAAACGTGACCGGGCCGGCGCCCGTGTCCGTGATGCAGGCCCCGTAGTCCTGCAGGGCTCGCGCGAGTTCGAATGCGGGGCCGTGGAACGAGGCGATGTCCGCAGAGGGGGGGATGGCGAGCCAGCCGCCAAGTTGAAGATTGCCGGCGATCCATTCTTTGCGCACCCCAATTGCCAGCGCATGAGGAATGCCGCGCGTGAGTTCACCGAAGCGAATCACGCCGCCGAAAGCGGACAGGCCGGAGGCGGTCAGCCCTTTGTCGCCCGCTCCTCGCAGTGCAGATTTGCTGAAGACTTTGGCCGTGAGATCACCCGATGGCTGGCGGTCCGTGCCGCTCAATTCGGTCACATTGCCGCTGAACGGATCAACGATGACAATCACCGGCCAGTCGGCGGCAAAGCCGGGCTGTGGTTTGTCCGGGAAACGCACCTGATGCAGGACACGGCCATCGACGAGCACGCGATGCACTGGGAAATTGCTCACCTCCATGAAGATCGGGCGACCGGTGATCACATTCGTCAACACTGCATGCGCATCAAAGCCCGGTGACTGCACCGGCTCGTAGCGGGCGGATGAACCGATCGCCTGGTTCCAGATGCTGTCCGCAGCGAACGGCCATAAAAAAGCGCGGCGTCTGCCGGTGGCGGCATTCAAACCCTGACCAAGCGTGTCCCCAGGCTTCGGTGCCGGCGGATGAATGGTGTTGGGCATAAACACCATCGACTCTCCGGCCGCCACTTCCACCGCTTCACCGCCATCGTGACGCGCCATGCGCACCAGCCCCTCGTTCACCTGCAATTGAGTCTTATCCGCTGCCGCAGCCAGCATGAACTCTGTGCCGATCACCGTCAGCGTCGCCTGTGGTGTGACAATGATCAACGGTGCCCTGGGCGGCTGCTTGCTGACACGCGCGGTGAGCGAACCGTGTGTGAAATCGACATGCTTGCCGCCTTTGCCATCCAGGCTGAGGATGACGTGCGACCGCGCGCTGAATTCAAGGCGTGTGGCATCGCGATACTCGATGGCCGCACCCGCCTGCGGGGTGTCTGCAACGATCAAAGTGTCATCCGCACGCAGCGTCAGGCCCGGTGCCGCCTGCTGTGTCACACCCGCACGTTCGACGGTGAGATTCACTGCCGCGACGACGGTGGCGATGCCGGGAGCGGGCGTCAGCCAGAGCATCAGTGACACACAGGCTGCGGCGGCGGTCAGCGTGCTGAGAGCCAGCAGCATGCGCCGCTTCGTCTGCGGCACGACCACGCTGCGCATGATGTGGTGCTTCATGTCAGCACGGCCTGTACCGGACACGACTTCCATGATGGAATGCCGAATGCGAGAACGAGATTCTGCGGTGCCATGCAGCACGCGCAAAATTTCGTCCATCTGCCGTTGCGCCAGCCACCAGCGTAATGACGGCTCATCGCAGGCCAGTGCCGCCTCGAAGCGCTCCAGCTCCTCCTTGCCGAGCGTGCCCGCCTCATGGGCGATGAAATCGTCGCGTGAAATCATGGCGAGTCCTCCTTGAGCCTGCCCTCGATGCATTGGCGCAACTGCTGCCGCACCCGATGAAGATTCTGCCACACCCAGGTTTCCGTGCGTTGCAGTCGGGAGGCGATGTCCGCGCACGAAACGTCCTCGCGATATTTCCACGCGATCAGTTCGCGCATCGGTTCAGGCAGCAGCTCGATGCACGCCTGCAAATACTCCAGTTCGCGCGCGGGCTGCTGCTCCGCATGCGCCAGCTCGGCTTCAAGCAGATGGTGCTGTCCGTAGCAGGCTTCGTTTTCCCGTTCGCGCCGGTGGCGCTGCAGCTCGGCGCGGATCAAATTGGCCGCAATCGCACGCAGCCAGGCACGCAATGACGTGCCGGCGGTGAAACACGAGATCTGCCGGAAGGCGAACACAAAGGTCTCGTGCGTCAGTTCATCCACCCCATGCGCCACCGGCAGTCGCAGTGCGATGAACGCCCGCACACTGTCGAGATGCCGCTCCACCAGCGCCTCAAAGGAGCGCGTGTCTCCCGCCTGGGTGGCACGGACGAGGCTCGCCTCATCGTTTTCGATGTTTAGACCTTCAGGCATGATCGTTTACCTCCCATATAACACCAGCGGAGGGCCAGCTTACACCTGACGCAAAAAAAACATCCTCACGGGAGAGGACGCGGCATCACCCGCGCCAGCCGCCGTTGATCTCGATCGTCTGTCCGGTTACATAGCTGGCCAGCGGGGAGCAGAGGAACAGCACGACGTTGGCGACTTCCTCCGTGGTGCCGAAGCGGGCGAGGGGGATGTTTTTGAACATCTCGGCACGGACGTTTTCGGGAATGGTGGCGGCCATGGCGGTGTCGATGACGCCGGGGGCGATGGCGTTGGCGCGGATCTGTTTGCGGGCGGCTTCGCGGCTGAGGACCCTCATCATGGCCTGCACGCCGGATTTGGCGGCGGCGTAGTTGGCCTGGCCAAAGAAGCCCTGGATGGCGGCGATGCTGCCGAAACTGACGATGGCACCGCCGTCACGCATGATTTCGAGGGCGTATTTGCAGCAGTAGAACACACCGGAGAGGTTGACGTCGATGACAGCGTCCCATTCATCCAGACCCATCTTGGCAATGGTGCGGTCCTTGATGATGGCGGCATTGTTCACCAGGAAATCCAGGCTGCCATGGCGTGCCTGGATGTCTCCCATCATGCTCTGCACCTGCTCCGGTTTGGCCACGTCCGCAGCGATGACGCTGGCGCTGTCGGTGCGGGCGAGGTTGAGTTCGTCCGCCAGCGTTTGAGCGGCCGCTGTCGTGCCGGGGGTGCCTAGATGGTTGATGACAACGGCGGCACCCGCGCGGTGAAAAGTGCGGGCGACCTGCGTGCCGATGCCCTGTGATGCGCCGGTGATGAGGGCGACTTTGCCGGTGAGGTCGATGGAAATCATGAGTGAGTTTTTACGAGATGCTGTTCGACACATCAAGCTTTCCTCGACACGGAGGATCATTTGCCACGCCCGACAGCCTGTGGCATAAACAGGGAACCATGGTCAAAAAACTCCTCCACACCCGCTACCGGGTGAATGATCTCGAAAAAACGATCCATTTTTACACCCAGGTGCTGGGCCTGAAGGAAGTGCGCCGCCACAAGTCGCCGCGTGGCTCGGAGCTGGTCTTCCTGCAGACGCCGAACAGCAGTGAACTCATCGAGATCTGCAGCTACCCCGCCAGCGGGCCGGTGACGTTTTGCAGCGATCTGACGCATCTGGCGTTTGAGGTGGAGAGCATCGAGGAGTTTGCCAAGCACGCCGCCGCCCTGGGTTATCCGCTCTCGGACGGACCCACCCCAAGTTCGAGCGGGGTCTTCGCCTTTGTTGACGCGCCAGAGGGTTATGAGATAGAACTGATCGAATACCGGAAATAATCCCCCAACCACAATCTCATGGACTTCGACTGGATCGGCGCTGCATTTGACCTCTCGCAACTCCCGCCGAAGGACATCGAGGAGTCGTTCGAGGATCCGTTTTCGATCAAGCTGCTGCCGGACGGGCAGCACGATGATGCCGAGGCCCGGTACTACAACCTGGGCAAATCGCTGCAAGGCAAGCCGGTGTACAGCGTGTTCTGGACAGACGGCAAACACTACCGTGTCGTCTTCGCCCGGCTGATGACGCCAGGGGAGCACGAATTCTTCGAACGCAAGAAGGCGGAGGAGCTTTGATTTCACCCACACCCATATGGAAACTGCACCTGCCGATTTAAAGCCCGTCCGAGCCTGGAAAGACGTGCCCGCTTTTGATTCTGAGGAGGCGGAAGGGAAGTTCTGGTCCTTGCATCAGCTCGACGCACGCCTGATGCAGGCTTCCATCCACCGCGCTGATGTGCGTGAATCCACCACGATCACCCTGCGGTTTGATCCGCGCATGCTCAGCCGCATCAAGCGTGTGGCGCGCCGCCGCTACCTGAACTACCAGAGCATGATCAAGCAGTGGCTCAGCGAGCGCATGGAGCAGGAGCTGAAAGACTGAGGCGCAAAAAACCCGCGCTCCGAGACCTAAGCGCGGGTGGACGAGATGATAGCGTCTATTTGAGCGAACCCTTGAGGGCGGCGGAGGCGACGAAACGCACCGTGCTGGAGGCTTTGATCTGCACCGGTTCCTTGGTTTTGGGATTGCGGCCCATGCGTGCGTTGCGTTTCACCGGCTTGAAAGTGCCGAAACCGATGAGCTGCACCGGGCCTTTTTTCACGCCTTGGGTGATGGCTTGAAGCACGGCGTCAAGGGCTTCTGCGGCGGCCCGCTTCGAGGTGTCGCCACCCAGGTTTTCCTGCACGGCGTCGATGAGTTGAGCTTTGTTCATGGGCGGGGGTGAGATTCGTTGTTGGATTGAAGGCAAGTCCGTTCCAGAATGAATGCGGTGCAGCGCTGCTTATGGCGCTTTCCGCCACTTTTCACAATCACAAAATATCTCCTTCCGCCATGGAACCACTAAAGAAATTCTTGCTTTCTGACGCGCGCCCGGCTGTGGCTGCGGATGTGTTTATAGCGCCTGGTGCCATTGTGCTGGGGGCGGTGGAGCTGCGTGAGCAGTCCAGCGTCTGGTACGGCTCGGTCCTACGGGGAGACATCAATCGTATCGTGGTGGGCGCGCAAAGCAATGTACAGGACGGCAGCGTGCTGCATGTGAGCGATGACTACGCCTGCGTACTGGGCGAGCGCGTGACCGTGGGGCACCGCGCCGTGGTGCATGCCTGCACCGTGGGGGATGAAGTGCTCGTTGGCATGGGGGCCATCATTCTGGACGGTGCTCAGATCGGTGCGCGCAGCATCATTGCCGCCGGGGCTTTGGTTACAAAAAACACGATCATCCCGGAGGGTTCACTGGTCATCGGCTCACCTGCACGGGTGGTGCGTATGCTGTCTCTGGAGGAGCAGCGGGCCAATGCGCAGCTCGCGTTGAAGTATGTCGAGGTGTCGCGGCGCTATCTGGCCATGGGCCTGGGCGGCGGGGTGGTGGAGGTGTGCGGTGCTTCAGTTTAGGCACACAAAAACACACCGTGCGTGTTGCCTTCGGGCCGCGTGCGGTTTTTAATTGGTGATAAATGAACAAAGACGTCATCGAAGTGCAGGTGCGGGCGGTGCTGCCGCTGGAGGGCAGCTTTGCCGTTTTCCTGGGCAATGAAACCAAGGTCTTTGTGATCTACATCGATGAGTCGGTCGGCACGGCGATCTCCATGTTCATGCGGGGTGTCTCCAAGGAGCGACCGCTGACGCACGATCTCGTCGGACATCTGCTGCTGGCCTTTGGTGCCAGGGTGGAGCGCGTCGTCATCAACAACATCAATGGCAGCGTGTTCCATGCACGTCTGATCATCTCCGCCGAGAACGAACTGCACACGACGCGCAAGGTGATCGAGCTTGATGCACGCCCGAGCGACAGCATTGCCATGGCGGTGCAGCAAAGCGCGCCGATCTTTGTGGCCCAGGCCGTGTGGGATTCGGTGGAGGATGTGAGCGACACCCTCGCCCAGATTGAAAAGAAGGGCCTGGAGGTGCAGCAGGCCGCTGAAGCAGCAGCCGCAGAGGAGGAGGGGGACGAAGAGGATGACGACATCGAGGAATTCAGCGATGAAGACATCAACACCATTGCCGGCATCGAACCGGGCAAGGGCGATGACGAATATGACGACGGCTTCGGCGGTGATGATGACGACGAAGAAGGCGAAGAGTGGAAGAAGGCGGATGGCTGAGCCTGCCCATCACCGTTGCATCAAAGCAGCGCGCAGTTGCAGCGCCTCGCCGTAGCCAGGGGCGATGTTCAGGGCGCGGTCCAGCGCGGCGATGGCTTCCTGCCGGCGGTTTAATCGTGCGAGGATCGTGGCGCGGGCATAGGGTATGCCGGGGTCGCGGGGATTGGCGAGTTCGCCGCGTTGCAGGGCATCGAGTGCGCCGGGGATGTCGCCCTGGCCGTTTTTGGCGAGCCCTAGATTGTACCACGCGCGGGACAAACCGGGGTCAAGCCGGGTGGCTTCCTGCAGCGCTTGAATCACGGCCGGCATGTCGCCAGTCTCGCTAAGGGCCAGGCCGAGTTCGTAATGATATTCGGCGTGATTGGGCGCGAGCTTGATGGCATCGCGCAGCTTGGCGATGGCGAGCTGGGTCTGGCCGCTCGCACTGTACATCATGGCCAGGTCGTGATGGAATGGCGGAGAGTTCGGATCCCAGCGAATGGCGGTTTCCATGTGCTGGGTGGCGGCGGAGACGTTGCGCCGGGCAAACTCGAACTGTGCCAGTTGCATCTGGCCGCTGGGCTGGTCGGCGTTCCAATGGAGCATGTGCTGCAAGTCCTGGCCGGCGGCGGAATCGAAATTCAGGCCATCGCGCAAGGCCCAGGCGGCGGAGACACGCACTCCGCGAACGGGATCGTTGAGCAGCGGCTCGATGGCAGAGCGCACGGTGCCATTTTGCACCATGGGTTCGAGCGTGCGGATGGCACTTTCGCGCACCAGCGGATGAGCGTGCTGCAACTGGGCGGTGACGGCTGTTTGCACCGCAGGCTGGTCAATCCAGCGGTCCAGCAGCAATGTGGCGCTGGCCTTCCAGTGGGGGATTTCATCGCTGCTGAGCAGGTCCACGAGTCCGGCGCGGGCGGTCTCATTGCCTTGGCGTGCCTGGGCGATCAACGTGGCGCGTGTGCGCGTTTTGCGGTCCATCTTTGGCCCCCACCATTTCTGCGTGGCCTCCAACGCCCAGTCGGTGGTTTTGTCGGTGTGGCATTTGTTGCAGGCATTCGGCACGTTGAACTGCTTGGTCAGCAGCGGGTCGGGAATGGTGAAGCCGTGGTCATGGCGCGGGTGGCGTTGCATGTAAACCGTCTGGGGCATGTGGCAGTTCACGCATTGGTTCCCGGTGCTGGCCGTCTGGTGAAAGCTGTGCGCCTCCGGCATGATGGGCGGTGCGTTTGGAAATCCACCGGGTGTGTGGCAGCGCATGCAGAGCTGGTTGCCGGGCAGCAGGGTCTTCATGCTGTGCATGTCATGGCAGTCCATGCAGCGCACGCCGGCGTTGTGCATGCGGCTGCTCAGAAAGCTGCTGAACTCGTAGTCCTCACCGCGGATCTGGCCGTCGGGGTAAAAGGTGTCGCTTTGATCGGTGATGGAGAGGCGATAGTGATCCCAGAAGGATTCGCCGGGTACGAAATCGCCGGTGACTTCGCCGCGCAGCGCATGGCAACCGGCGCAGTTTTCGATGTGCTGGTCGCGGGTCCATTTCACGACAGTGGGGTCGCCTTTGGCCCCGGGGTGGGCCTGCTGCCAGGTGTTGTGCGGCTTCATGGGCCCGTGGCAGGATTCGCAGCTCACGGACATCTCGGCCATGGTGGTGCGGTAGGCATCGGTCTTGGCGTCGTAGTTTTTGCGCAGCCGCGTGTTGTGGCAGCTGGCGCACATCTGGTTCCACACCATGCCGCGGCCGGTCCAGTGGCCCCATTCGCCGGGCTTGCGGTCCTCGTTCCCATACACATTGAACCACTCGTTTTTCTTCGGATCCAGGCAGGCTTCCATGGCCTGCAGCCGGCCCTTGCCGCCATCGACGAGGAACTGGCGCAGCGGGTCATGACCAATGACGCGCTCCACACGATAGGGCGTGATCTTGTCGCCATAACCGAGCGCGATCAGCTCGTAGTCGCTGCCGTTTTTGCGTGTTTCGATCGTCTGCGTGCCGTGCCGGAAGCTGCGGGTGGGGACAAATGCCGCATCGTCGAGCTTGGGGTCCGGTTTGCGTTCAGCCATGCCGTGATGGGAGCCCTGCCACTTGGCGAACTGATCGGCGTGGCATGCACGGCAGCTTTGGGAACCGGCGTATTGGGCGAAGGCCGCTGTTTCATCCGGCATGGCATACGGTTTGGCCTTCGCGAGGGAGATCACCACGGGCGGGGTGGGGACGAGCGTGTACTTTTGCTGCGGCCACAAGGCCCACAGGAGCAGCGCTCCCACACCAACGGCAATGCCGCCGATGAAGATACCAGCCTGCCACGATGACGGAGGTGGTGGGGCTGGCGGGGTCTTTTTCTTCATGCGTGCGCCAGATTAGGCGGACGCGACAGCGGCGCAAGACGTGGCGATGAATCAGAAATCCAGATAGATCTCAGCGCGGCGGTTGTGGCTGCGGCCTTCGGGGTCGTCGGTGCCGTCGGATTTTTTGTTGGGGCTGAGCGGCTGGGCCTTGCCCAGGCCAGTGGTTTCGACCTGCCCAGCAGGGACGCCGAGGGCAGCGAGCTGCTTTTTCACGGCCTCCGCGCGTCCACGCGAGAGGCGGATATTGTAGTCATCTTCGCCTTTTTCATCGGTGTGGCCGGCGATGCGCAGCTTCTTGGAAGGGTCGGCCTTCATCAAGGCGGCGATGACTTCGAGCTGCTTCAGCGCACGGGGATGCAGCTCGGCGCGGTCGTATTCAAAGTAGAGCGCGAGCGATTCGCCGCCCTTGGGGTTCTTCACGATGGGGGTGTAGGGCACGCCGAGTTTCGCGGCGCTTTTGGCAAAGGAGCCGAGGATGTCAGAGAGATTGAGCCCCACGATTTTCCATGGCTGGGCGATGTCCGCGCGCTTCAGTTCCACGCCAAATTCGGTGTTCTGCTGGAGCGACTCCGATTGCACTTGGGCGATGACCCAGGAGACTTCGGGGTTGGCGATGGTGATGATGAGCGGCTTGGCCGGGTTCAGCGCATATTGACCTTCTTCAAATACGATGCAGAGACCGACGAGGCGCTCGACCGACACTTTTTTGTCATCCACAAAAGCACGAGCGGCAGTGAAATCGTGTTTCAATAGATGATGGACAAAATCGCTCGCAAAGGCCAGCGCGTCGGTACCGTCTTCGACAGCAAAAAGCTGCTTCATGGGGGCGGTGGCTGCGACCGGTGCAGGTGCCGGTGCGCCAGGGGTGCTGGGGGCGGGGACTGCCGGCGGTGTAGCAGGGGCGGCTGCGATGGCGCTGCTCATGGCCTTGGGCAGCGTGGCTTTGGCCACTTTCCAGCCCATTTTCTCATCCCGCTCCAGATCCAGTTGAATACGAACGGTGTCCTGTGTGCCTGGGATGACGAAGGGCAGGGCGATGCGGGTGCGGTTTTCAACGAGCCCGAGCAGTTCCACCTGGTCCTCAGCCGCAGGCTTGTAGCCCATGGCGGCGAGCTTCTGAAAGAGCTTGGCGGCACTGTCCGACTGATCCGCATCTGAGGCGGCCGCGAGTTTGCCAGCTGTGGCAAAGTCTCCTGTGGTGAGGCTGCGCAGCAGTTGCCTGCCCAGATCCAGCGGACGGGCAAAGGCAAAGGCGGGTGGTGCAGGCTGAGGAGGAGCGGGGGGCTTGACCACGGGGGGTGGTGTGGCAGGAGCTGCCGGAGCGGCAGGCTTGGGGGGCGCTGCTGCTGTTTTGGCAGGCGCGGAAGTGGCAGATGCCTCTGCTGCGGCAGCTTCCTTTTGGGCCTGCATCTTCTTCTGGGTGAACAGGAAAAAGATCGCGGTGCTCAGCGCGAGCGCGGCAACGACAATGAGAACGGGCACGAGACTGCCGCCGTAAACGGATCTGAAAAGGGAAGAGCGGGGCGTAGTTTGCATGGCCGGGAGTAAGCTGTCCTTAGACAGCAGCAATGATGCCACCACGGGTGGTCATGAATCAAGGCCTATTATGTGCCGGAACCCGCTCAGCGTTTCTCCTCGGTGCCGCTGGCGGTCTGGCCGGCACGCATCTTGGCTTTCAGGCGCGACCAGAAATCTTCCTCCTGCTTCGGCTCGTTCTTGCCCGTGTTGGAGTCGCCCTTGAAGGCTGGCACATCCACACTGGCGGTCCGTGCACCATCACTGTTGGTGTCTGCCAGCGCCCGGCCATAGGGGGCGAAATTATTCACCGGAACGTCGTATTTCTGCATGCTTGAGGGCAGGACGCGGCGGGCGTTGATGAAAGCCGTCGGGCTGTAGTAGTTGGAGGAATCACGCGCAAACGAGGAGCGGTTCATGCCGATTTGCAAATTTTTGCGCACCTCCAGGTGCAAATGCACGGCATACATGCCGTTGTTGCCCCCCATGGTGCCGACGAGCTGCCCTTTCTCGACGAGTTCGTGCAGCTTCACCTTGCGCTCGTGCAAGTGTCCATAGAGCGAATCTATCATGGCGATCTTGCCATCGGCTTCGCGGAAAATGTGGCGCACCAAGATGCAGTTGCCCCAGCCGACGCCAATGTTTTGGGAGAAAATCACCACACCGCGGCCGATGGCATAGATCGGCACTCCGAGGTCGGTGTCCCCGCCACCGCGACCATTCCAGTCCTCGCCCAGATGGCCGTTGGGCCAGTAGCCGCGTGCTTTGTAGAAACCATCGGCGTCAGGCTTGCCCACCGGAAAATCAAAACCATCCGCCAGACGCACCCGAATGGTCGAGCCGGACTGTGCGCCAGCAGGCACCGTCATCACCATGGCGGTGCACGCACACAGGAGGACCCGCCACCAGGAAAAACGCTGATTGTTGAATGTCATTGAGAGGCTGGGGGCACTGAATGGCATGCCGAAAGGGAAGGCATGGTAGTCGAAATCGTTGCAAAGGCCAGCCTGAAAACCATTGCGTTGGAAGAGATTGGCGGCTTGCTGTAAAATTATCACGTTCAATGCATGGAGTGAAGTGCAGGGAGCTTGCAAACTGCGCGGTTCGCCTGATTGTTATCCAGTTCTCTCTCAAATCCCCCCTCCTCACGTCATGCCCGATTGGCTCGCGATCATCCTCCTCGGCATCATTGAAGGTGTCACCGAATTCCTTCCCATCTCATCCACCGGGCACCTGCTGATTCCGCAAAATCTGCACTGGCTGCCCCAGAAGAGCCATCTTTTCAATGTGGTGATCCAGAGCGGTGCCGTCCTCGCCGTGCTGGCGGTGTTTACCCAGCGGCTGAAGCATCTGGCCTCCACACTGGGAGATGCCACCACCCGTGACTATCTGGCAAAGCTGTTTGTAGCATTCTTCATCACCGCAGTGGGCGGTTTGCTGATCGAGAAACTCGGCATCAAGTTGCCGGAGACGATCCCGCCGGTGGCCTGGGCCACCTTGATCGGCGGTGTCATCATCCTCGTCCTGGAGTTTTTGCATAAGGGCAGGACGGGTACGGTGGACATCACCTGGACGGTCGTAGTCGCCGTGGCGCTGGCACAGTTGCTGGCGGCGGTGTTTCCCGGCACCTCGCGTTCGGGGGCGAGCATCCTGATGGCGCTGGCTTTTGGTGTAGCACGGCCTGCAGCCACCGAGTTTTCCTTCCTGCTGGGCATCCCCACACTGATGGCTGCCGGCGCATTCAAAGTCCTTTCTGCCATCAAAGATGGTGAGGCAGGGACTGAGGACTGGGGCATGGTGGCGCTGGGGACCGTGGTTGCCGCTGTCTCCGCCTTCATCGTGGTGAAGTGGCTCATTCGTTTTGTGCAGGGGCACACGTTCAATGGTTTTGCCTGGTACCGCATCGCGCTCGGATCTGCGCTGTTGGTATGGGTTTACAATGGAGGGGGGCACTGATCATGTTTGCACTCGCCAGAGGCTGGTTTCGCCGTTCGGTTTTCAAAACCATTCGTTTCCTCAAACATCCGCGCAAACTGCGGCAGAGCCCCGCCCGGCGGTGGTTTGCCCGGCACTTCCTTGACAAGCGGGTGTGGAAGCCCACGCAGCACACACTCTCCGGTGGCATGGCCGTAGGCATGTTCATCACCCTGCAATTGCTGCCCATCCAGACTCCGGCGGCCATCATCATGTCCGCCATTTTCCGGGTGAACATTCCCATCGCCATCGCCCTGTGCTGGGTGAGCAATCCCGTCACCGTGCCGTTCATGGCCTGGCTCGAGTACGCCATCGGCAAATGGGTGCTGGCCCTCTACACCACGGTGCCCACCTCGCCGTTCCCCACGCACTTGCCTGAGTCGATGGTGGATGCCTGGATCGTGCTCAAGGAGCATGCACCGGTCATGCTGGTTGGCGGCATTATTCTCGGTGCGGTGGTGGCTCTCATCAGTTACATCGCCACCTGGAGCTGCTGGGAAATCGGATTGCGCATGGAGATGGCAAAGAAATTGCGCGAGGTGAAGGCCAACGCAGTTTGAGGCTCGCAGGTGCAAAGGACGCTATTTTTGCGTGTCGTCAGTCACGAAAAATCTTGTTCCCGCGCGCGCTTTGCGTTCTCATTCGTCCATTCATACTCACACAATGACCGAAGCAGAACGCAGGATCATCGCCGCCCAAGGTTACGTGGAGCTGGGTCTCTTTGATGAGGCCCGGGTGGAGTTGTCCCCACTGCCGGCGGAAATGCACAACCGGGTGGATGTCATCGAAATCACGCTGCTCTGCCTGATGGGCGCGCACCGTTGGGAGGAGGCGCTGGCACTTGCCACCCGGCTCTGTTCTCAGGAACCGATGGAGCCCGGCGGCTTCATCCATGCGGCCTTCTGCCTGCACGAACTGGGACGCACCGCCGAGGCGGTGGATGTGCTCTCGCGTGGACCCGCCACCCTGCGCGCCAAGCCGGTCTATTACTACAACATGGGCTGCTACCAGGCCTGCCTCGGTCATTTGGAAAAATCACTCGCCTATCTGCGCCGGGCCTTCGAGATGGATGGTGAACTGCGCCAGCATGCCAGAAAAGACCGCGATCTTGACTGTTTGCGCGCGCAACTGGAGTCCCACAGCGTATGAGTTCGCCCGCCAGCCCCGCCAGTCTCCAGGCCGTACGCGCATGGTTTGAGGAAAATTTTCGCACTCGCTGGGAGATGGGGGCATCGGTCTCCATCTGGCACCATGGGCAGGAGGTGCTGAACCTCTCACACGGTCATCGTGACCGGGCGCATGCCCGTGAATGGGATCAGCAGACGCTCGTGCCTGTCTGGTCCGCCACCAAAGGCCCGGCTGCGGTGTGCTGCCTGCTCGCGCTCGAAGAGGCGGGCGTCCCGCTCGAATGCCCCGTGGCCGAGGTCTGGCCTGAGTTTGTGGGGGGGGGCAAATCCAATATCACCTTCCTCCATCTGCTCTCGCATACGGCCGGATTGTGCGCCCTGGATGAACGTGCGCCGATCTACAACTACGACGCCGTGGTCGAGGCGCTCGAACGCCAGCGCCCCTTGTGGGAGCCCGGCACGCGGCAGGGCTACCACGCGCGTACCTTTGGCTTTCTGCTGGATGAAATCGTGCGCCGTCTCACCGAGGCGGAATCGCTCGGGGAGTGTTTTCGCGAGGTGTTTGGCAGCCCGATGGCGCTGGATTTTTGGATTGGCCTCCCCAGCGCGCAGTGGGACCGTGTCTCGCCGGTTTATCCGGGGAAGATCAGCATTGCCAACAGCGACCAGCCCTTCATCAAAGCCTTCAACACGGCAGGCACCCTCACGCAGCGCACCTTCACCTCGCCCTTCGGCCTGAACGCTGTCAGTGATTTCAATCAGAGCGAGATGTGGTCGCGCGGTTACGCCAGCATGGGCGGCGTGGGCAGTGCGCAGGGGCTCGCCAAATTTTACGCCATGCTGGCCCAGGGCGGGCGTTGGAATGGGGTGCAGCTTGTTCCTGAAACGGTGGTGCGGCGGTTTGAGCAGACGCTCACGCAGGAAAACGACGCTGTGCTGCTCACCCCCATCGCCTTCTCCACCGGTATGATGCAGGACCCTTTGAACGAAGACCCTGAGTCAGATGGCGGCAAGCTGCGTCAGCACTACGGCCCCAGCCGTCTCGCCTTTGGCCATCCGGGTGCGGGTGGCAGCCTGGCGTTTGCCGATCCTGAGAATGGCATCAGCTTCGCCTACACGATGAACCAGATGGAAATCGGCGCGCTGCCGGGAGAGCGCGCGCTGGGGCTGGTGCGCGCTTTGTATGCATGAGGTAGCACGGGCAATCCTGCCTTTGGTGAGCGCGCTCGTTACGGGCAGGATTGCCCGTGCTACTCAGCGACCTCGTGTTTTCCTTCCTGAATCACGATGGCCTTCATGCCACTGCCGGTGATTTTGTTGCCCTTCACGATCTGCCCCTCGCCGGAGAGGATGATGCTGTTCTTGTCGGAGTTGGTAATGTCGTTTTGGAGCACTGAGTTTTGCCGGGTCTTGTCGTGAATTGCGACTGCGGCTTCGGTGCAATGATCCATGGCGTTTGATAAAACCACATTTTGAAGGCCTGTAACGCCACTCGAAGAACAGCCAATGGAAACGCCGGTGGTGCAATGACTTATCTCATTGGCGACCACGGCGATTTTCGTGGTTCCCAAAAGTGCAACCGCCGTGCGGCAACGGGTGAAATGATTGTGGCGGACACTCCCTTCCGACGAACCTTCGCCGATCATCAGCGACGCACTTTCGATGTCGCTAAAACTGCAGTCCTCCACGGTTGCCAGTTCGGCGGTTCCCAGCACCACAGCGCCTAAATGCTGATGCTGGAAAAAACAGCGAGTGACGGTGAAGCGGATCAACTTCGGATCTCCTTTTGATTTCGCCTCTTCTGGCACGCTCTTCAAGACACCCCATTCGCCTCCTTCGAAGGTCAGCTTTTCGATGCGCACGTTTTCACAGGAACCCATGAGGCTGATCAGTGCAATCTTATCCGACGCTGCTTTCAGCACGGTCGTCTCCGCATCAAGACCGATGATGCGCAGTTTCTTCGCGTCCCTCACCTTCAGGCCATGCTCGATGAGATGCACCCCCGGCGGAATGACCACCTCACCGCCTCCTGCTTTGATCGCCTCATCAATGTAGTGCTGCAGCTCCGCTTCAGGCAGCGCCCGTGCAGACTGGAGGGCGGCGAACAACAGAACAAGCAGGGTGGAAAATCTCATGGCATGGGAAAGACGGTGCGAGCAGAGTGAAACTCGCCTTTTTTCGTCGCTTGCAGACATTCTCATGAAGTTCCTCTCCCGCCCTGGCTTTTACGTCATCTTCCTGCTCATCGCGACGATGCTGCTGCTGACGCTGTGGCTGCAATGGAAGCTCGACTCCCTGCCAAAACACAAAGCGAAACAAGAAACCGCCCCCGCCGCCGTTTCCCATCCACCATGAAGTCGCTCCTCCTTCTGCTTGTTCTGACCCTGACGGTGCAGGCCCGCCAGCCCAATGTCATTTTCATCCTGGCTGACGATCTCGGCCCCGGTGATCTCGGCTGTTACGGGCAGAAGATCATTCGCACACCCAACATCGATCGCATGGCCGCCGAGGGCATGCGCTTCACCCAGCATTACACTGGCAATGCCGTGTGCGCGCCTTCGCGCTGTGTGCTGATGAGCGGCCTGCACCCGGGACATGCCTTCATTCGTGACAACCGGCAGGCAGACAACGCCAAGGGTCTGTCCAAGATGGGCAAACCCGAACACGAAGGCCAGTTCCCCATTCCTGCCGACACGCGGCTCATTCCAGAAATCCTGAAGCCGCTCGGGTACGCGGCGGGTGGTTTCGGTAAGTGGGGCCTCGGCGGACCTGGCTCCACTGGAGAGCCTCTGAAGCACGGCTTCGACCGCTGGTTTGGCTACAACTGCCAGGGCGTCGCACACAATTTTTATCCGACCTATCTGTGGGACAACGATCACACCATCGAACTCAACAACCCGCCGTTTCCCTCCGTTGACAAGCTCAAGCCAGGTGAGGACCCGTCGAAACCAGAGAGCTACCAGCGTTTCAAAGGCAGCGAGTACTCCGCCGACCTCATTGCGGAGCAGGCGCTGAAGTTCGCCCGAGACAACAAGGACAAACCATTCTTTCTCTACTGGCCCACCACCGTACCACACGTCGCCATGCAAGTGCCGGATGACTCTTTGCAGGAATACATCGGCAAGTTCGACGATCCCCCTTATCCTGGTGGCAACGGCTACCTCCCGCACTTCAAGCCCAAGGCCGCGTATGCGGGGATGATCACGCGCATGGATCGCGAAATCGGTCGCATGCAGGCGTTGATCACCGAACTCGGTCTCGATGCCGACACGATTTTCGTCTTCGTCAGTGACAACGGCCCCGTCAGCGGCACGCATCAAGGACTCGCCGGCACTGACTGCGCCTTTTTCAACTCCAGCGAAGGCCGGCGCGATGGCAAAGGCACGTTGTATGAAGGCGGCTTCCGCTCTCCCTGCGTCGTCCGGTGGCAGGGCAGGATCAAGGCCGGCACTACCAGCGACCGCATCACCGGCTTCGAAGACTGGATGCCCACCTTGCTCGAACTCGTGGGAGCCAAGGACAAAACGCCGCGAACCGACGGCATCAGTTTCGCCCCAACTCTGCTCGGTGAGACACAGCCCGCACGCGATTTTCTCTATCGCGAGTTCCCCAGCTACGGCGGCCAGCAGATGCTGCGCATGGGCGACTGGAAACTCGTGCGGCGCAACCTGGTCCCTAAAGGCAAAGCGAAAGCCGCCGCTGCGGTGACCGAAGAACTCTTCAACATCGCCAGCGATCCCGCCGAGACCAAAGACCTCGCCGCCGAACATCCCGATCTCATCGCCCAGATGAAAACGATCATGGCCGGGCAGCATGTGCCGAGCGCGGACTTTCCGATGCAGGGGTTGGATCAGTGATGCCGCTTAAAGCAGCCGCTTGCTCTTGAAGTACACGATGGGCAGGATCGCGGAGAGGACGATCATGAGCATGACGAGGAAGAAAGCCCAGCCGCTGGTGGCGGCGGGGAGGCCGACGTTCATGCCGTAGATGCTGGCGATGAGAGTTGGCGGCATGAAGAGCACGCTGGCGACGGTGAAAATTTTGATGATCTGGTTCTGCTGGATGTTGATGAGGCCCAGGGTGGACTCCAGCAGGAAGGTCATCTCCTGCGTCTGCTGGTTGGTGTAGTCGTCCATGCTCTTGATGTCGCGCATGACGCTGCGGAACTGCGCGGCGAGATCACCGCGCATCCAGGTGGAGGCGTTGTTGAGAAAGTACTGCAGCATGCGGCTGATACTGAGCAGGCTCTCACGCACGTTGGCGACGAGGGCGCTGCGGCGGCCCAGCAGTTTGACGACATCGCTGAGGTCTTTTTCCATCGCCGCATGCGCCTTGTGCGGGTCCAGGCTGAAGATGTCACGACAGATTTTTTTCATGTCGGCCTCGACGCCCTGCAGCGCGTCGGCGATGCGGGCGACGATGAGTTCCAGCAGCAGCAGAAAGACCGCGTCACTAGTCAGTGGTGTGCTGCACTGGCGTTTGGCCTGGTCGGCAAGAATGCGGAACGACAGCGGGTCGGCATAGCGCACGGTGGTGAGGCAGTCTGGCGCGATGACGAAGGAGATGGACGTGTTGTCAGGATCAGGCGTGTCCAGTCCTACCGGCAGCCAGGCTGTCATGTACAGCGTGCCCTTCTCCGTATAGAGTCGGCTGGATTCCTCGATCTCCTGCATTTCTTCACGCGTCGGGAGTTGATATTCGAGCCATTTTTCAGCCTCCAATTCTTCGGCACGGCCAGGATTGAGCAGATCGAGAAAAACCAGATTGTCCGGGAATGGAAGCGTCTTTTCGTCGTTCCAGTCGATGAGCTGTCCTTGCTGTGTGAGAAGTCGAACCATGCGTGCGTGCGGGGAAGGGGTGGGCAGAGTAGCTGCGCAGCATGCATGTGCCACAGCAAACTCACCCGGGATGTGTGTCAGTAACGTGGCGTATTGGGGTCCACCATGTCTGCCCAGGCGTCAATGCCACCGCGCATGCTCTGCGCGTGGGCGAGGCCATGCTGCCGCAAAAACTGTGCGGCGCGGAGGCTGCGCATGCCATGGTGGCAGTAGATGATGATGTGTTCCTGAACATTGGTGAAGACCTGCGGTGCCAGCTCGCCGAAGCGGGACAGGGGCACGAGCTGGGCGTCTGGCAGGTGGCAGATCTGCCATTCACTTTCCTCGCGGCAGTCGATGAGCCGAAAGGTGCGCTCGCCGGGGCGTTCCAGCAGATAGCTGACATCCGTGGGGCCGATTTCGAGCGGGGTTTCCGGTGTCATGACTGCAGCAGCATTAAATCATCAGGGCCGTACGGTGACGGGGGTGCCTTTGGTGACGTTGTTGTAAAAAATGGCCGCCATATGCGGTGGCATGCGCACGCAGCCGTGTGAGGCGGCGTAGCCGGGGAGGAAGCCCTCGTGCATGCCGATGCCGCCGACAAAGCGCATGAAGTGGTGCATCTTGGAGCCTTCAAACCGTGTGCCGGGAGGTGCCTTGTCCTTGGTGACGTCAATATTGGCCACAACGACATTGCCCGCGCTGTCCACAAAGTCGCCGTAGAGGTTGGATTTGTGCCACTGGTCCTTTTCGAAGACCTTGAAGTTGCCGGTTTTGGTCGCATGCCGTTCGTCGCCGGTGGAAAGCGCAGAGACGCCGGCGAGTGCGCCGCCTTTGTAGAAGTAGGCCTTCTGGTCGCTGATATCGATGATGATGCTGGGCGCCCCGGACATGCCATCGCCATCCCAGTAGGAGTCCTGATCGGCGTTGTACATCGAGGAATGCGGGAGGCTCCCCACCGAGAAGGCTTCAAGGTACTGCGTCTGTCCGCGCGAACCCGAACTCTGGCAGGATGCCAGCAGTGCGAGGGCGGAAAGGAAGGCGAGGCGGACGGCTTGGGGGATCACCAATTGACTCATGCTCAAGGGATACGTTTGTTCGGCGGGAAAAGCCGTCTTCATATGCCTTGTCGCAGCGCGTCTGTCCAGCATCAATCAAGGCACGTTAGGTTCGGTTGGCAGTCTTATGCCTCCAGGGCGGCGGCGCGGCCCCGTCCGGCGCGGTCGCCTCGGGGCTGCTAACGAGCGAGCGCCTCATCTGTGCGCCGAACTTTTTCGCCTGGGACGGCATTTCGCCGTAGAGGATTGGAGGTTTTCCAGGGTTGCCGCAGAAAGTGGCGAATGAATCCAATGATACCGCTTGCTGTCAGGCAACTATTTGGTTATTTAGCCAAATAACCAATTAATGACGCCCGCCCGAAAAACAGTTTCCAGCAAACGCGCCGCCGTGATCAAGGCGCTGGCGCACCCGTCGCGCCTGCTCATCGCGGAGGCGCTGATGGAGGGGGAGATGTGCGTGTGTGATCTGAAGGACCTCGTGGGCGCGGACATGTCCACTGTCTCCAAGCACCTGAGCATGATGCGTCAGGCCGGTGTCCTTGTTTCAGACAAGCGCGGCCTCAACATCTACTACCGCCTTGCCTGTGACTGCCTCGGCGATTTCCTCCGCTGCCTCGACCAGCTCGCGCCGAAAAAGGCCACAACCAAACCCTGCTGCTAAAACCATGATCATCTCCGAATTCCTTTCCCTCCTCAGCGCGCATGCGGACAAGCCGCTGCTGCTGGTCCTGCCGGATGGCGGCTTCATCCCCGCGCACTACCACATCACCGAAGTGGGCCATGTCGTGAAGAACTTCATCGACTGTGGCGGCACACGGCGCACGCTGGAGACCTGCCTGCTGCAAACCTGGGTGCATGACGATGCGGATCACCGTCTCCTCGCAGGCAAGCTGGCCGCGATCTTTGGCAGAGCGGATGATGTGCTGCCGCACCACAATTTGCCTGTAGAAATCGAATACGAGGACGGCGTGGTGGCGCAGTTTCCGGTGGAGAGCGCGGAAGTCATTGACGGCGCGCTCACCTTTCACCTCGGCTTGAAGCACACCGACTGCCTCGCGCGTGGCATCTGCCTGCCCGGAGAATGCGCTCCCAAGCCTGCCGCTGCAGCCGCAGTGGTCGCCTCCTGCTGCACTCCAGGTTCCAAATGCTGCTGAACCGGCTCATGAAAAAACTCTTCGCCGAACTCCTGGGCACCTTCACGCTCGTCTTTGCGGGCACCGGTGCCATCGTCATCAATGCCGCCAGCCACGGGGCCATCACGCATGCGGGCATTGCCCTCACTTTCGGGCTCGTTGTGCTGGCGATGATTCACACCTTTGGCGATGTCAGCGGCGCACACTTGAACCCCGCCGTCACGCTCGCGTTTGCCGTGGCGCGACGCTTTGCCTGGCGTGATGTGCCGGGCTACCTCGGCGCACAGCTCGTCGGCGCGCTGGCGGCCAGCATGCTGCTGCATGCGCTTTTTCCGCAGGATGTCACCCTCGGGGCCACGCTGCCAGCCGGACCGGAGGCGCAGAGCTTTGTGCTGGAGCTGGTGCTCACCGCCATTCTCATGCTCACTATTTTGAGCGTCTCCACCGGTGCCAAGGAAAAGGGCATTACGGCTGGCATCACCATTGGCGGGGTGATCGCTCTGGAGGCCATGTTTGCCGGGCCGGTCTGCGGTGCCTCGATGAATCCTGCCCGCTCGCTGGCTCCGGCGTTCGCCTCCGGCCACTTCGAGCATCTCTGGCTCTATCTCGCAGCTCCGGTGCTCGGCGCACTCCTCGCGGTGCCGCTGTGCATGGGGGTACGTGAAAGTGGCTGCTGCAGTGGCCATTGCCTGCCTGCCGCCGAATGATCTCCCTCCCATGAAACCACCCACCATTCTCATTCTCTGCACCGGCAACTCCTGCCGCTCCCACCTTGCTGAAGGCATCCTGCGTCATGCTCTGGGCGATGACTACACCGTTGCCAGCGCCGGTTCCAAACCCGCCGGCTACGTGCATCCGCTTGCCATCAAAGCCATGGCGGAGATCGGCATCGACATCTCGGCGCATCATTCCAAACACCTGAACGAGTTCCTCAATCAGGACATCGAAACCGTCATCACCGTCTGCGGCAATGCCGACCAGGCCTGCCCCATGTTCCCCGGCCAGGTGAACCGCCACCACTGGGGCTTTGACGACCCCGCCCACGCCACTGGCACCGAGGAGGAGCAGATGCTGGTCTTCCGCCGCGTGCGCGATGAGATCCGCGCCGTCTTTGAGTCCTACGCCTCCGGCCGCCAGAATCAGGCCGATCTGGCGAAGACCGTGCCCGCGCTCGCCGCGCAGGCCTACAGTGACGGGCATCAGGACGAGAACAAGGCGAGCGCCTAGCGCTACTCATTCTCATGAGAATCACGCGATTCCTGGTGTGGGTGATGTGCGTCGCTGCGGCCCCGGTTTTTGCCACGCCCACCGGTCTCAACAACATCCCCACAGCGGAAACCATCGACAATCGTACGGTCGCGGTGCAGTTCTTCAGCAGCTTTGGAGGCTCGAACCAGTTTGCCACCAGCGGACCGGGCAAGACGTCGGAGTGGGCAGGTTTCAAGACCGGCTGGGATTTCAAACCGCTGCACCTGGAGTGGGGTCTCGACAGCGCGCTGGGCACCGGCTGCTCAGGCCCGCTGCTGTTTCAGACCAAGGCACGCATACAGCCCTGGGAAGACGGCATGTTCGCGCTCGGCGTTGCTGGCGTCGCGCTGACGGACACCAGGCGTGCGCGTGATCCCTTCACCTACGCGATGCTGTATCATGACTTCCATGTCCTGCGCCTGCATGCGGGCTACGGCTTGCAGACCCACGGCGACAGCTTCCTCTTTGGTGTGGACCGCACCTGGAAGGTCTTCAACCGCAATCTCAACCTGAACGCCGACATCGTGCAGTCACGCAATCAGCACGGCCTCATCACAGCTATCGGGGCCAAGTACTTCCTGAACAAACACATCGTATTCGAAGGCTGGGCGAACTTTCCTGACCGTGACCGCGTGAGCGTCATCGCCAAGATCAATTTTGTGTTCACGTTTTAGCGTGAGAGGCCCGCGAACCCACTAGTGTACGCCGTGATCGGCAAGGTAGCGCTCGGCTTCGAGGGCGGCGGCGCAGCCCTGACCGGCGGCGGTGATGGCCTGACGATAGACGTGGTCGGCTACGTCTCCGGCGGCGAAGAGGCCTTCGGTCTTGGTGCGCGTGCCTTGGGTCTGTAGGATGTAGCCGCCTTCGTCGGTATCGACGAGATCGCCGAGGAACTGGCCGTTTGGCACGTGGCCGATGGCGACGAAGACGCACTTCAGCTCCAACTCGCTCTTCTCGCCAGTGATGAGGTTTTCGAGCGTCACGGCGCGCACTTCGCCCTTCTCGTCGGTGAGGTATTCAGCGACGGTGGAATTCCAGACCGGCTTGATCTTCGGATTGGCGAGCGCGCGGTCAGCCATGATTTTCGACGCGCGCAGCGAGTCGCGGCGATGGATCAAATAGACGGTGCTGGCGAATTTGGTGAGGAATCCGGCTTCTTCGCAGGCGCTGTCGCCGCCGCCGATGACGCAGACCGGGACGTTGCGGTAGAAGGCGCCGTCGCAGGTGGCGCAGCTGGTCAAGCCATGGCCGATGAGGCTCTTTTCATTCGGCAGGCCAAGGTGCTTGGGTGAAGCGCCGGTGGCCACGATGACACTGTGGCTTTCATACACAGTGCCGCCTTCGGTGTGCACTTCGAAGTGACCGGCGGCGGTCTTCTTGACGCTGCTGACGAGCGAGTACTCGATGCGTGCGCCGAACTTTTCCGCCTGGGTCTGCATGTTCATCATCAGCTCCGGTCCCATGATGCCATTCGGGAAGCCGGGGAAGTTTTCGACTTCGGTGGTCGTGGTGAGCTGGCCGCCGGGCATGTTGCCGGAGAGGATCAGCGGTTTCAGGTTGGCGCGTCCGGTGTAGATGGCTGCCGTGTAGCCGGCGCAGCCGGTGCCGATGATGATGACGTTTTCCATAAGAAAGGGAGGTTGGGCGGGGGAAAGAAAGGTCGCGGAAGATGGAAAGGCGGGCCGGGGGTGCAACCTCCGCTTTTTGCAGACTCGTTGCTGGCGTTTCCAGCCTTCCGGCTTATGACAAAATCAACAACGATGTCCAACCCCGCCCCGGATGCCAAAGCCAGCCGCAAATCGCTGGCGACGCTGTTTTTCTGCACCGCGATGCCCATGGGAATGTGGAACGTGCCGTTGGCGAATGTCTTCAAGTCGCATGATCGCGGACATCTGGTGCCGTGGGTGTTTGCCACGACCGCCATCGCCGCGTTCATCTCGCCGCTGTTTGTGGGCGCGCTGGCGGATCAGAAGCATTCGCCGGTGCTGCTGCTGCGCTGGCTGGCGGCTGCCACCAGTGTCGTACTGTTCATCACCTGCGGTTCCTTGGAGTGGGGCTGGAGTGATGCGGCGGTGTTGCTCTGCGCCCAGGCTTACACGCTCGTGGCCACACCGGTCTGGAGCCTGACCAGCAGCATCGTGTTTTCCCAGCTTCACGATGCCAAGAACCAGTTTGGCCCGCTGCGCGCCTGCGCCACGGTGGGTTGGATGGTCGGCTGCTGGATCGTGAGCTTCGTGCTGCGGGCGGATGCCTCGCTGCTGGCCGGTGTTACGGCGGCGTGTTTGTGGCTGGTGGTGATGACGCTGACCTGGAGGCTGCCGATGATTCCGCCCGGTGAAGTCGTACAGCACCGCAACTGGAAGCAAACCCTCGGCTTGGATGCGCTCGTCCTCCTCACCCATCGGGATCACCGTGTCCTCTTTCTCACGTCCGCGCTGTTCTGCATTCCGCTCGCGGCCTTTTATCCCTACACCTCCATCCAACTGCGTGATCTCGGCGTGCAGAACATCTCCGCCGTCATCTCACTGGGCCAGACGACGGAGGTGATGGCCATGCTGCTGCTGTCGGGAATGCTGGCGCGCTATCGGTTGAAGTGGGTTTTCCTTTCCGGCATCTCCATCTGTGTCGTGCGTTTCTCCTTCAACACGTTCAACACCCTGCCGAGCGTGATGTTGGGAACCTTCCTGCACGGCTTTGCCTACACCCTCTATTTCATCACCACTCAGATCTACCTGGAAGAGCGCATCGATCCCAAATGGCGGGTGCGTGCCCAGGCGCTGCTGGCCATGCTGATGGGCGGCGTGGGCAATCTGATCGGCTATCTCGGCGGCGGCTGGTGGTATGCAGCCTGTACGCGCGACAAAATCACCGACTGGTCCCGCTTCTGGTGGGGTGAGACGGCGCTCACCGCCGCCGTCTGTTTGTTCTTCGCCCTCGCGTATCGAGGCAGAAGCAAAACATAGAAGGTTGCCTGCTCAAAAGTTATACTTCCTCACGCTTAGCTGCGCATTGTCCCGGAGTTTTACACGAAGCTCTTTGTCCGAGATCAGCTTGAACGAGTTGAATTTGTTTTCTGATTGTTTGAGACTCAAACTCCACAGGCCAAGATCAGCACCTTTCTCTGGATTCGGCAGCATTTGTGCCATCGTGATCAGTTCCCCAACGGCCGTACCTGGCAAGACATGATAGACGCCAGGCTTCTTGAATCCACCCCCTACCGTCACGCTGATTGTCCGTGTTGTTCGCTGGCCGTATTCCCGCTTGGGAAGCGGACGGTCTGGATCGATCAAGGAGCAGCCCGCGAGGAGCAGCCCGAAGATCAAAGATTGTGACGGGTGTATGCAGGCAGGCATGTTACGAAGTTTGAATAATTTCAATTCTTCGTAAGCCGCCTTTCTTACGCCAACCCGGCACGCACAAGCAAAGCCATGGCATCGGGATCGCGGCCCATGAAGTTCTGGAAGAGCTTCGCGGGGTCTTCGGAATTGCCCTTGCTCAGGATCGTGTCGCGGAACTCGCGGCCCACGGTGGGATTGAGCACGCCCTCCTGCTGGAAGCGGGTGAACGCATCGGCATCCAGTACCTCGGCCCACTTGTAGCTGTAGTAGCCGGCGGCGTAACCCACGGGGCTGCTGAACAGATGGCCGAAACGCCGCGCCATCGTTGGCTGCTCGGTTTTAAGCTCCATGATGTAGCCTTTGAGAAGGGAGCGCGCGAGTTTGTCGAGGTCCGCGCCTTCATCCGTGGCGTGGTGCATGTGCAGTTCGAGATCGAGCTTGCCGAAGGCGAGCTGACGCATGATGTCGCTGGCGCTGCGATAGTTCTTGGCGGCGATCAGCTTTTTGAAAAGGCGCGCGGGAATCGTCTCACCGGTTTCATGATGGCGGGCGAACAGATCGAGGCTCTCGCGCTCCCAGCAGAAGTTTTCCATGAGCTGGGAGGGCAGTTCCACGAAGTCCCAGTAAACGCTCACGCCATTGAGCGAGGGGATTTCCACGTTGCCGCAGAGCTGGTGCAGCAAATGACCGAATTCATGGAACACGGTGGTGACTTCATCATGCGTGAGCAGCGCCGGCTTGCCATCGACCGGCGGCGTCATGTTGCCGCAGATGAGCCCGAGGTGCAGGCGGCGGTCGCGCTCACCACTGGGCGGCACACCCATTCTGAGATAATTCATCCAGGCACCGCCGCGCTTGGAGTCACGCGGATGCCAGTCGGCATAGAAGGAGCCGATGTGGACGTCCTTCTCATTGCGTACTTCATAGAATTTCACCTCGGGGTGCCAGACCTCCACGGGGCCTGCTTTGCCCTGCCGGGTGCTGACGTTGGCGGGTGCTTCCTTGCCGGGCTCGACGTAAACGACCTCGCGGCTGACGATGCGCAGATCGAACACCTTCTCCGCCAGTTGGAACATGCCGTTGAGCACCTTGTCGATGGGGAAGAAGGGGCGCAGTTCCTCTTCATCAAAATCGTACTTTGATTTGCGCTGGCGTTCGCTCCAGAAGGCGACTTCCCAAGGCTGGAACAGATCGACGGTCTGGTGGGCGTTGTCGGCGCGGAACTCCTGCAGTTCGATGGTTTCGTGCTGGAAGGCCTCATGCACGCGTGCGTAAAGGTCGGTGATGAAACGGAGGGCGCTCTGGCCGTTCTTGGCCATGCGATGATTCAGCACATGATCGGCGAAGTTCGCCTTGCCCATGATTTGCGCCTTCTCATGACGCAGGCGCAGGATGTTCCAGACGAGTTCGGTGTTGTCATGCTCGCCGCCGCGGCCAATGCCACAGGAGCCTTCCCAGACCTGACGGCGGATGCCTTCGTCTTCGAGGTATTCCATGACCGGAATCATCGACGGGGCCTTCAGGGTGAAGCGATAGACTGGCTGCTCGGGCGTGCCGAGATTTTTGGCCAGCGCATCCGCCCTGGCGGCCTCAATGGCGGTTTGCGGCAGGCCTTTGAGACGCTCCACGTCTTCGATGAGCATTTCCCACTTGTTCGTCGAGTCGAGCACGTTCTCGGAATACTTCTGCGTGTGCTTTGAAAGCTCGGCTTCGATCTCCTCCATGCGCTGCTTTTTCTCCGGCGGCAGGTCGGCGCCCGCCTGGATGAAACCTTCCATCGCCTCCAGCAGGGCGCGTTTGCGGACGGGGGGGAGGTGTTTCGCCTCGTCAGTCTTGCTGTAGGTGACAAACAGGTCCCACAGATGCTCGTTGAGCGGGATCTTGGCGAAGAAGGCGCTGACTTCCGACAGCATCTTGTTGTGCGCCTCACGCAGGGCGGGGGAGTTGCACAGTGAATCGAGGTGGGTCACCAGATCCCAGGCTTCATTCAGTTCACGGGTGCATTCGTCCAAGCCGAGCACGACGGTGTCAAAGTTCATCAGCTTGCCGCGATCCTGGTCGATCACCGCGTCCAGATTCGCCTGCGCTTTTTCAAGGGCGGCGCGGATGTCGGCTTCGATGTGTTCGGGGGTCAGGGTGGACCAGCGGATGTGAAAGTCCTGGGTAAGGAAAGGTGCTGCCATGGTTGGGGCTTTTTTTGGCGGACGTGAGGGGGGATGGAAAATATGGAACGATTGCGGGTGGGTGCAAATGACATTGCCAGGGTCATTGCTGCTCAAAATGCTGCGCGAATTGACAAAGTGCTTGTGCTTCACAACATGCGCGGACCGTGTCCGACTCCGCCCCCCTTCGCCGTACTCCTCTCCATGCTGTTCATGTGGAAATGGGCGCACGCATGGTGCCCTTTGCCGGCTGGGACATGCCGGTGCAGTACACCGGCATCGTCGATGAACACAAGGCCGTGCGGCAGAACGTCGGCGTGTTTGACATCTCCCACATGGGGCAGTTCATCGTGAGTGGCCCGGGTGCCGAGGCCTTTCTGAACCGGGTGCTGACCAACAACATCACGAAACTGCAGCCGGGCCACGGGCAATATACCCTGCTGCTCAACGGACTCGGCGGTGTGATTGATGACCTGATCGCCTACCGCACCAGCGAGCGTGAGTTCTACCTCGTCGTCAATGCCTCCCGCATTGATACGGACTGGGCGCACCTCGAAACCCAGCTCAACAAGGATGATGAGGTGATGATGGCCAACGCGAGTGATTTCACCGCCGGTCTGGCCATCCAGGGACCGCAGGCTCGCGCAGTGGCTGCGGCAGTCTTTGGTAGTGCCAACTCCTTCCCAGAGCACAACACCATCCTCGTCACCATGACAGAAAACGGGCCGATGTGGCTCTGCGGCACCGGCTACACGGGGGAGGAAGGTTTTGAGTTTTTCATGCCCATGGAGACGGCGGAGTCGTGGTTCCGCAAGATCGTGGATGCCGTGAAGCTTGCTGGTGGCATGCCCTGCGGGCTGGGCGCCCGTGACACCCTGCGTCTGGAAATGGGCTATCCGCTCAATGGCAACGATCTATCTGAAGCGCGCACCCCGCTCCAGGCCGGACTCGGTTTTTTTGTGGATCTCGACAAGGGAGATTTCACCGGTCGTGCGGCGCTCGTAGCGCAAAAGGCCGCCGGATTGCCTGACAAACTGGCCGCCTTCCGTATGACCGGTGCGGCCCCCCCTCCACGCCCGCATTACCCTGTGGCCTTTGCAGGGGCGATCATCGGCGAGGTGTGTAGTGGCACGCAGTCTCCCAGCCTTGGCGCCGGCATCGGCATGGCCTACGTGCCGCTGGATGCTGCCACGATTGGCAGTATCCTTGAAATCGAAATCCGCGGGCGGCGTTTCCCGGCGGAAGTGGTGAAGAAGCCGTTCTATCGCAAGCCCGCCCTCTAATTTCCAACCGACATCCCCATGAGCAACGTCCCTGCACAACTCCGCTACCGCGACTCCCACGAATGGATCGATCCCACTCAAAGCCCGTCTCCGGTCGGCATCACGGATCATGCGCAGGCGGAACTGACGGACGTGGTCTTTGTGGACCCGCCCAAAGTGGGCACCCAGGTCAGTGCAGGGCAGCAGGTGTGCGTGATTGAGTCGGTCAAAGCGGCGAGTGACATCTACGCTCCGGTGGCGGGTGAGATCGTGGCCATCAATGAGGCGCTGACCGGCGACCCTGGTCTCCTCAACCGTGACCCCTACGCAGGCGGCTGGATTTTTAAAATTCAGCCTTCCACCCCGGCGGAGTTCGAGTCGCTGATGGACGCTGCCGCCTACGGCAGGCACATCGCTTGAACCGGTTGACGCGCCATTTATTTTGGCTGCATTGAGTGACAGATTCGTTACTCGTCACGGACTTTCGACCCATGCCTCCCGAAGCCTCCTCTTCCATTGCCACTGTCCCTGTCGGCTTCCAGCTCAAGCCGATTGATGCCTATCACCGCCGTCACCGCACCTTTGCGGCCAGCGGCTGGGTGGAGCGCATCACCAACCGCTTGCAGGATCTTCTTGAGGCGGTCATTGCGCATTGTTCCATTCATGGCGATCCACCGATCTATGACTCGCGGCACTTCCCCTGGGTCAAAGACATCGAGGAGGACTGGCAGAAGGTGCGCGCCGAACTCGACGCGGTGATGAAATACCGCGATGCGATGCCCAGCTTCCAGGACATCGTGAAGGAAGTCGGCATGATCCAGGGCGATGACCAGTGGAAGACTTTCTTCCTCAAAGGGGTCGGCATGGACTGCGCGGAAAACGCCCGCCATTGCCCGGAGACCATGAAGGTGCTGGCCAAGATCCCAGGCTGCACCACCGGCTTCTTCTCCATCCTTTCGCCGCAGAAGCATATTCCCAATCATCGCGGACCTTGGGCGGGCGTGCTGCGCATGCATTTGGGACTGATGGTGCCAGAACCGCGCGAGCAGTGCCGCATCCGCATCGCCGACCAGGTGTACTCCTGGCAGGAGGGCAGCGCGATCATCTTTGACGACACCTACAATCATGAGGTCTGGAATGACACCGACGGCTACCGGGTGGTGCTGTTTGTGGATTTCGAACGTCCGCTGAGCGCCCCGTTTCACTTCCTCAATCACTGGATCATGAACCTGGCCGCGCTGGCACCGTTTTTGCGCGAAGCCAAGGGCAAGCAAAAGGATTCCGAGAAAAAATTCTGGGCCTTGTTTGGCAAGTGACACCGGCCCCCGGCTAGGTACCGTGGCGGACTCCCAAAACCGCTCTGATTTCGATGCCCACAAATTTCTCTCGCCGTCACATTGGTCCCTCTGCCGCTGAGGCGGAGAGCATGCTGCAAACGCTCGGTTTCAAAACTCTCGATGCACTCATCGACCAAGTGGTGCCGGAAGGCATTCGCGTGCGTGAGCCGCTCAATCTGGCACCGCCGCTGAGTGAGGAGCAGGCCCTGCGCCGCATGCGGCAGATCATGGGGCTCAACAAGGTCTTGCGCTCCTTCATCGGGCTCGGCTACCATGACACCTTCACGCCGCCGGTCATCCAGCGGAACATCCTCGAAAATCCCGGCTGGTACACGGCCTACACGCCCTATCAGGCTGAGATCGCCCAGGGCCGCCTTGAAGCGCTGATCAATTTCCAGACGATGATCCGCGACCTCACGGCGCTGGATGTCGCGAACGCTTCGCTGCTCGATGAAGGCACCGCCTGCGCCGAGGCCTTGGGCCTGGCGGTGGCGCAGGTGGCCGGGGCCTCGCGCGTGTTTGTTTCAGACCAGTGCCATCCGCACAACATTGAGGTCGTGCGCACACGCATGGATGCTTTGGGCATCCGCGTGGAAGTGGGAGATGTGTTGAAGTGGAAGCACGACGGCACCAAAGGGCTGGCCGCAGTGCTTGTGCAGTATCCTGACACGCAGGGTGCCATTCATGATTTTGCCGAACTGGCGGCGGAGACCCATGAAGCGGGCGCTTTGTTCGTCGTCAGCGCCGATTTGCTGGCACTCACCGTGCTGCGACCGCCGGGTGAATTTGGTGCGGACATCTGCGTGGGCAACAGCCAGCGCTTCGGTGTGCCGCTGGGTTTTGGCGGTCCACATGCCGCGTTCATGGCGGTCAAAGATGCCTTGAAGCGCCGCCTGCCGGGACGCTTGATCGGTGTATCCAAAGATGCCTCCGGCCGGCCGGCATATCGGCTTTCCCTGCAAACGCGTGAGCAGCATATCCGCCGTGAGAAGGCCACCAGCAACATCTGCACCGCGCAGGTGCTGCTCGCCGTGATGGCCTCCATGTATGCCGTGTATCACGGGCCGCAGGGACTCAAGACCATCGCGCACCGTGTGCATGGCGCGGCGGTGTGGCTGGCGGGCGAGTTGCTGCGTGCGGGCCTGGACGTGCTGAGCGACGACTTCTTTGACACCATCAGCGTGCGCGTGCCAAACGCGGATGACCTGCTCAAACGCGCGCTGATCTTCGGTATCAATCTGCGCAAAATTGATGCCACCACCGTCAGCGTCGCACTCGACGAGCGCGTGCGGGAGGAGGAACTCCTCAACCTGCTCACCGCCTTTGGCATTTCCAAGGCACAGCAGCCACTGGTGCTTGATGATGCCAGTCCTCTGCACTGCTCTGCGCAGCATCACCGCACCTCCGCGTTTCTGACTCATCCGGTGTTCAATTCGTACCACTCTGAGACCGAGATGATGCGCTACCTTCACCGTCTGGAGTCGAAGGACATCGCGCTGAACCGCAGCATGATCCCTCTCGGTTCCTGCACAATGAAACTGAACGCGGCGGCGGAGATGATGCCGCTGAGCTGGCCGGAGGTGAACGGCCTGCACCCCTTTGCACCGCAGGATCAGACCGAGGGCTACCGCTCGATGTTTGGCGATCTCGAAGCCTGGCTGGCCGAATGCACCGGCTTCGATGCCGTGTCATTGCAGCCGAATGCGGGTTCTCAGGGCGAATACGCCGGCTTGCTTGCGATCAAACGCTTTCACGCCGCGCGTGGTGAAGACCACCGCGATGTCTGCCTCATCCCCACTTCGGCCCACGGCACCAATCCAGCCAGCGCGGTGATGTGCGGCTTCAAAGTCGTGCCCGTGGCCTGTGACAATCACGGCAACATTGCCGTCGATGATTTGAAGGCGAAACTGGCCGCGCATCAAACCAAGGTGGCCGCGCTGATGGTCACCTATCCCTCTACACACGGTGTGTTTGAAGAGTCCATCGTCGAAATCTGCCGTCTGGTGCATGAGCATGGCGGCCAGGTGTACATGGATGGCGCGAACATGAACGCGCAGGTGGGGCTGACCTCGCCGGGGCGCATCGGCGCGGATGTGTGCCATCTCAATCTGCACAAGACCTTCTGCATTCCACATGGTGGTGGCGGGCCGGGCGTCGGGCCTATTGCTGTCGCCGCTCATCTGCGTCCGCACCTGCCGGGGCACCACACCTGGCGGCCTGACCGCCGTGAAGGTGCCGTCTGCTCCGCGCCCTGGGGCAGCGCCAGCATCTGCACCATCTCCTGGATGTACATCGCCATGATGGGGCCGCGCCTCGTGGATGCGACCAAGTTCGCTATCCTCAATGCCAACTACATCGCCCGGAAGCTCGAAGCGAATTTCCCCACGTTGTACAAAGGCTCCAAGGGTTTCGTCGCACACGAATGCATTCTCGACTTCAGCCATTTCCACAAAGTCACCGTCGAAGATGTGGCCAAGCGGTTGATGGACTTCGGCTACCACGCGCCGACGATGAGCTGGCCCGTCGCTGGCACGCTCATGATCGAGCCCACGGAGAGCGAAAGCCAGGCGGAGATCGACCGCTTCTGCGAGGCCATGCAGTGCATCCATGCGGAAATGGTCGGCGTGGAAAGCAGCCAGTATCATCCGACGGACAACACGCTCAAAATGGCTCCGCATACCGCCGCAGCCGTCACCAAAAGCGACTGGCCGCACGCCTACACACGTGAAGCGGCCGCCTTCCCGCTGCCCTGGGTGCAGGACTCCAAGTACTGGCCGCCGGTCTCGCGCATCGACAATGTCTATGGTGACCGCCACCTCGTCTGCACCTGCGTAAGCGTGGAGGAAGCGGCTGCAAGTTGAGGACTGCGGGAGCGTTTCACGGCGCATGAAACTGCTCCTGTGACTCGACTTTGGCGCGTTTGCGGCGATAACAGCCGCATGCGCCTCTTGTCTCTGCTCCTGCTGTTTGTTTCCTGCGGTCTGACTCTTAACGCTGCTGACAAAGCGGCCACGCCAGACACGCTCGTCGCCGAGCTCTACAAGTCGGAGAAACAAAAAGCCTCGCCATTTTTCCAGGCCAAGAACCGGGCGCTGGTGGACCACTACTTCACGAAGGAGCTCGGCGATCTCATCTGGAAAGACGCCACCACTTCCAAAGGTGAGGTGGGAGTGATCGATGGTGATCCGCTCTACGACGCCCAGGACATGGAGATCAAGGAGTTCGTCATCCATCCCGCGAAGACGGCAGAGGGCAGGGCCACCGTGCTGGTGACCTTTGTGAACTTCAAAGAGAAGAAGAGCATCACCTTCCACTGCGTGCAGCAGGGCGGCGCGTGGAAGATCAGCGACATTGCCTACTCCTCCGGGTATGCGCTGCTGAAGCTGCTCAAGGACGGCTTAAAGTAGCCTTGTTCCTGTGGAACAGGGCAACGCGTCACAACGGCAAGCCGCATGACACCACCGTGAATAGTGGGCGATGCGAAGCTGTTGCCTGTTGCACAGCAACAAGCTTACTTTCCTTCTTTCGGCGCTTCGGGCGGACGGCGGAATTTGCTACCGCCTTCGGAGTTCGTGCCTGTATCTGGCCCGCCACCGCCCTGGCCTCGACGCTCCTGCATGGCTTTCATAGCGGCAGCTTTTTCATCGGGATCGAGCACGCCATTTTTGTTGGCGTCAAATTTTTGCAGCATCATCGCCTGCATCTGCCCGCCACCCTTGGCAGCACCGCCTTTGGCTCCGGGTGCTCCGTCCTTGGGCGCGCCGCCTTTGCGTTCTTGAAAGGCTTTCATCATCGCGGCTTTTTCATCGGGATCGAGAACGCCGTTTTTGTTGGCATCAAATTTTTTCAGGATCATCTCCCGGCCCTGGCCAGCACCTCCTGCACCGGGGCGTTGTTTGGGGGCGTCTGCGGCGTGTGTTAGTGAGACGCTGACCGTGAGGGTGAGCAGGAAGGCAGGCAGGATTTTCATGGCAGTGCTGGGTTAAGTCGATTTAACAGTAGCGGCGGGGCCAAAGTTGCAGGCATTCTTTCCACGCAGCCCCGGCTTGCCCTTTTGGCCGGAGCCGTTACTCTCACAGCGGGTCGGTCGGAGTGATCGCTGGTGTTTTTGCTGTAAGGCGGAGATACCAGAGGAAAGTCCGGACACCACAAGGCAGCATGCCACGTGAAAGCGTGGGGGCTGCGGTGCAAGCCGCAGTCACAGACAGTATCACAGAAAACAAACCGCCTGCGCGCAAGCGTGGGTAAGGGTGAAACGGCGGGGTAAGAGCCCACCGCCCCAACCGCGAGGAAGGGGGCACGACAAACCTCATGCGGTGCAAGACAGAACAGGAGAAAGGCCAGCCTGGCCGCAAGTCCCGCAAGGGATGGATACCTCCGGGTAATAGTCGCTCCACTGCGCAAGCAGGGGCGGGCTGGTCGCTCAGCCTGACAGATAAATGATCACAGCCAGGTGCCGAAGGGCATCGGGGACACAGAATCCGGCTTATGAGGGCCGATCCACAATGAAGGCGTCGGGAGAAATCCCGGCGCCTTCGCCTTTTCTGGTAAACTGACTTTGCTCACCGGATTGGTGCAAGTGGCAAACAGGTACCTCAAATGATCAAGGCTGACATGTCGAGTTTCTGGCGCGCTCTGCGTAGTCTTTGAAAGTCCATGCTGCCGCCAGAAAAAATCGCCTCCATCCTGCTTGCAGAGCGTTTGCCGCTCACAGCGTTCATTGCCAGTGTGACGCGGGATTTTCATCTGGCCGAGGACGTGTTTCAGGAGGTCTGTGTCAAGGCCGTGGGCCGCGCGGCGGAGTTTGAAACAGAGACTCATGTGGTGAACTGGTCACGTCTGGCCGGGAAGAACCGCGCCATCGACATCCTCCGCGCACGCGATGGCCGCTTTGTGGGGCTGAGCGATGAAATGCTGGAGGTGCTCGCCCAGGAGTGGCCGCAGCCGTCCCAGGCCGATACGATGCAGGAGGCACTGGGACACTGCTTCGAACAGATCACGCCCAACAACCGTGAACTGCTGCGCCTGCGCTACTTTGAGCGGCGCAACTGCACCGATGTGGCCGCCATCATGGGTCGCAAGATCGAGACCGTCTATCAAGCCCTCGCGCGCCTGCATAAAACCCTTGGCGAGTGCGTCCGCGCGCGCTTGCAAAACACTGCCATTTCATGAACGACACTGATTTTCTCGAACTGGCCATGCGCCATCAGGACGACGCACTCTCCGCTGGTGAAACTTCCGCGCTCGAAGCCGCGATGCAGTCTGATCCCGCGAAGCGCAAGCTCTTCGCTGAGTCGCAGTTGCGCTCGATGGCGCTGCATGAGCGCTTCCGCCAGGAGGCTTTCCGTCGTGATCTGCCTGAAAAGCAGCGCAGGGCATGGCTCACACGACCGGCTGCTGCCATGGCGGCAGGGCTGGTCTGCGGCCTTTTTTGCGCTTCCTTGGTTTGGGCTGTTGCAGCACCGATAGTGACCTCGGAGCGACTGCATGCGCTGGTCGATGGCGGTTTTGAACACAGCCAGGTGGAGGCAGGCTTCCCGGCAAGAACGGGCGTGTGGAGCGGCGATGCGGTGGAAATCTCCGCCGGAGATGCTGGCCATGGAGGGCGGCAACTGCGCTTCATCAGCCCGCAACCGGATGCCGCCAATCCCAACGGCAGAGCGATCTCGTGTGATGTGTTTCAGCTTGTGGATCTGCGCCCACTGCAACCCGCCCTGAGCAAGCAGGGCGATGCTGTGCTGGAGCTTTCGGCCAGCTTTTTGGATGCGCGGCCACTGAACACCCGCCCTTCGGTGACCTGCTTCTGCAAAATTTATGTCTTCAAAGGAGATCCCACTAAGCTGCGCGAGACCTGGCCACTCAATATTACCGACGCAGTGGCCAGCGGGATTGCGGAAGTGACCACTCTCGGCGGCAGCACGCCCTTGTGGAAAACGGTCACGGCCAAGTGCCTGGTCAGTGCGGAAGCGGATTTCGCCGTCATTCAGCTCGCGGCACTGCCCAACCTGCGTCCGGCAAAATTGGCATCCATCTACGCGGATGACGTCAAGCTCACGCTCCGTACCCCGCCGAGCCTGCCCGTTCGCATCGTCCACCGTTGATTTCCCAGCCATGAAAATCCTACACATCCTACCACTGACTACCATACTAGCGGCAATTTCAGCGCCAGCCATCGACTATCCCCACGTCACCGCAGAACCGCAAAAGTCCGGCTGGCCACTGACGGCAGAAGAGAAAGCCTACGTGACCAAGCCTGAGTATGAGCGGCGACCAGGATCGGAATCCATGAAGCATCTGCCGCCAATGTGGCCGGTGGTGCCGAGCGCGGGCTTCTTCGGCGGCGATGCCTGGCTAAAGATGCATGAGGCCCATGTAAAGACAGTGCAGGAAAACAAAGGGGCCGTCGATGTGCTGCTCGTCGGTGATAGCATCACCATCCAGTGGGGTGATTCATGGAAGAAGCACTTTCCAAGCCTCAAGGCCGTCAACATCGGCATCGGTGGTGACAAGACGCAGAATGTACTCTGGCGGCTCGATCACGGCGGTGTCGAAGGTTTGCAGCCGAAGTCCATCGTGCTCATGATCGGCAACAACAACATGTTCTTCACGCCCGAGACTGGCATTGAGGCTGCCGCCAAAGGCATCGAGATGTGCCTGAAGAACCTGCGCGAAAAATTCCCCGCCGCCGTCATCATCGTGGCGAAGATTCTGCCTGCTCACGCTCCGGGAAATCGCTTCTACGAAGACATCAAGAAGACCAATGCCGCGCTCGATCCGCTGAAACTCGACAGCGATCCCAAGGTGAAAGTGCTGGATCTGTGGAGCGATTTTACCAACGCCGACGGCACCTTGAAGCCGGAGCTTTTCACCCCGGACAACGTCCACCTCTCTCCTGCAGGCTACGGCGTCTATGCCGGGCGCTTGCAGCCGTTGCTCGGGGGGCGCTGAAATTCCACGCATCCTTGCGGTCATGACTTTTCGCCTGCTTCTCTGCATCGTCCTTGCCTGCGGGCCATTAACGTTGGCACGGGCGGTGGATCAATACCTGCTGCTGAATTACAGCACCAGCATCGACTCCCGGACTCAGGCCGCAGAGATGATGACCTATGTGCATGACAAATTTGGCGCAGCCAGCAAGGCCTCCTCATTGAAGGTCGGCGTGGCAATCATCTACACACCCAAGGAGCGCCTGGCCGAGCATGTGGTTCGCCTCAAGGCCGATCTCGATTTGGCGAAGCAACTCCAGGTGCCGGTGCTCATCCAGGTGGATACCGAGAACTGGTTGCCGGAGTCGCTGCTCAATTGGTATGATCCGCAGAAGCCTGGCTATGATCCCGCAAAGGTAGCTGATGTGGAATGGTATGGCTGGACTCCAGACACCGCCGTGAAGCTCTGCTGGCGCAACTGGGGCACCATGGTACGCGTTGGGCCGCATCCGAACCTGCTGAGTCCGCGTTTTCAAGCCTGGGAGCGCGGCATCTATGAAGCACTCGCACCCATTGTAGTGCAGTGGCTCAAGGATCTGCCCGCAGATCAGCAGTGGCTTTTTGTCGGCTGGAAGTGCGGCTGGGAGACCACCCCCAACAGCCAGTATGCGTACTTCAAAGACGGCAACAGCTACTACCAGCGCAAGGATGATCCCAAGTGGGTGGAGGCTGACAAACAAATCATCGGCTACAATGCCGCGAAGACCGCCGGCATTCAGACCAGCGGCGTGCTCGACTACCAGCACACGTATGACGTCTTCATGAAAATCATCGGCAGGCATCTGAGTTTCCTGGCATCCACGGCGCGCGGGCTGGGACTGCCGCGTCAGAAACTCTTTGTGCATACGATCGTGCAAGGCGTGGACCGTTATAACATGGACTCCCAGTTCAACGCAGACAGCAATCCTTCCCCCTCATTCTACGGCAAGCCCACGACTTCGTTGCGCGATAACCCAAGCTTCATGCGCTGCCTCACCAAGGCCCGTGCAGAACTTGGCACCACAGGCTACGGCATCGGCGAGTTCAATCTCGGCAGCAAAGACTACGCCACCTGGCACGCGTGGTTCACCGAACGCCTTCTCCGTGATCCCGACTGCATCTTTCAGGCGCTCTACAACTACGACACGATGAAAGGCAAAGCATCAGTCGAACAAGCCCTGCTTGACGCCATGATCTCCGTGCCCATCAATCGTTGAGGTGCGAACTGGCTGGTGCTCATTCCTTTGTTCAAACGCGCACTTTTCTGCCGTATCCTTCCCCCCCCATGAAAACTCGCCGCCACTTCCTCCGCAGCTCGTCCGCTCTCATCACGCTGCCCGCGCTCGAATCGATTGGTTTCAAAGCTTTTGCGGCACCCAAGACCGTCACGCCGCCCAAGCGCATGATCTTCCTTGGCTTCGGCTGGGGCGTGACGAATGAAACGTGGTTCCCCGATGTGAAGAAGACCGGTGCCACATGGGAGTTGTCTGAGGGACTCAAGCCATTGGCGCGGCATCAGAAGGACATCACGGTCGTTCAGGGCTGCTCCAACAAATACGCCAACGAAGCGCACTGGGGCAGTACTTTCTGGCTCACGGGCGCGAACCGATATGCGGAGCCGGGACAGAGCTTTCACAACAGCATCAGCGCAGATCAGGTCGCTGCGGCACATCTGGGCACAGACACGCGCTATGCCTCCATCCAGCTCAATTCGCCCGACGTGGCAAACTCCGGGCACGGTCCCGGTTTGTCGATGGCGTGGGATGTGCGCGGCAAGCCGATGGCGGGCCTGGAAAATCCCGTCGCGGCCTTTCACCGTCTCTTTTCCAATGACACCACGCCTCTGAGCGAACGCCAGGCCATGCTCGCGCAAAAGCGCAGCGTGCTAGATGCGGTGCGGGAGGATGCCAAACGCGTGCAGGTAGGCCTCACGAAGAGCGACATCGACAAACTCGATGAATACTACCAGAGCATCCGCGACATCGAGGTGCGGCTCGGCAAGGACGAGCAATGGCTCAGTGTGCCGAAGACCAAGCCACCGATCACCGAGCCGAAGGAAGGCCTTGCGGGCAAAGAAGAGATCCAGGTGATGTATGACCTCATTGTCGCTGCTTTGCAGACAGACAGCACACGCGTGCTCACCTATCGGCAGCCCGTGGGCACGCTATTGCAGAGCCTCGCTATCAAAGTCGCGCCACACGACATGAGCCACTACTCTACAGGCGACCGCATGGTAGCCTCACAGAAGCGCGACACCACGCAGAGCGAGCTGCTCGCCGGACTGATCGACAAACTGAAAGCTACCAAAGAAGCCGATGGTCGTAGCCTCTTTGATCACACCTGCCTCGCCTATGGCAGCAACATCCGCTCCGTCCACTTCCTGGACAACTGCCCCACTCTCCTCACCGGCGGCGCAGCAAACATCAAGCTCGGCCACCATCTCGTCCTGCCCAAAGACACACCGCTCGCAAACGTGTGGCTTACGCTGCTCAATGGCATGGGCGTCAATGCCGAGCGCCATGGCGACAGTTCGGGCGTGGTGAAGCAACTCATCGCTTAAGTCATCTCTCCTGTTCTGATGAAGCGATCATTCGTTCCACTCGTGTTGTCATTGCTTGGTGCTCTGCACTCTTACGCCGCCGACGCGCCGCACGCCCAGTTCGACTCCAAGTACCGCGCTTTCTTCAAAGACTACTGCCTCAACTGCCACAATGCCGAAAAGCAAAAAGGCAAGGTCCGGCTCGATGACATCGCATTCACCGTGGACTCGGTCGAGCGCGCTGATCTTTGGCAGAAGGTGCTCAACTCGATCAACTCGGGAGACATGCCTCCCGAGGACGAGAAGCAGCCTGTACCCGAAGCGAAGACCGATTTCCTCGACGATCTTTCTCGCACGCTCGTGACCGCTCGCGGGCGCTTGAGCGACTCCGGCGGAAACATCGCCATGCGCCGTCTGAACCGGCGTGAGTACAAGAATACGCTACGCGATCTGCTCGGCGTGGACATCAATGTACGCGAGTTGCCGGCGGATGGCGGCGCGGGAACTTTTGATACCGTGGGCTCATCCCTATACATGTCGTCCGACCAGTTCGAGCAATACCTCGCGCTCGGGCGTCAGGCCTTGGACGAGCATTTCGCGCGTGCAGCCGTCATCTCCACCAAGCCTGCGATCCAGCACATCGAAGCTGAGGAGTGGGCCAACAAGATGGCCAAACAGTTTGCCGACATGTATCAAGAAGGCTTCGATCGCTGGAAGGCCTGGCAGGCCAGTGGCGGCAAACCGCCTGAGGATTTTAAGTTCAGCGACAAGGGGGCAGCAGAGTTTGCCAAGGTGCAGTTCGAGCGCCATTGGCCCTACTTTGACTTGTATCAAAAACTGCCCTTGGTGAAGCAGGGCGCGTATCTCACGATCTATGACATCACCACGCATGTGGAGATTGATGGCGGCAAAAATCTGCCGGTGGGCGACTACATTCTACGCCTTCGCGTCGGAGCGGTTCCTGGCACACCCAAATCAAATCATGTGATTGAGGTGGGGCATCGAGGTGAACGCAAAGGTGAATTCTCCATCCTCAGCCATCACGAAATCACGGGCAGCACTGAGCAGCCGCAGATCCTCGAAATTCCCGTGCGCCTCACCACCACGAGCAACCGGCGCTTCTCCATCCGTGCCAAGCAACCGCTTGATCCACATGCTGTCTTCGACATGTGGAATGACGCGCGCCTCAAAAATGGCACAGGACCCACGCCTTCTATCTGGATCGACTGGGTGGAGATCGAAGGGCCGACGGCATCACCCGCAGCGGCAGTCAATGTAAAGCCCCGCAGCATGCATGTCGAAGTCGAGGCGAAGAATGCCAAAATCGCCAAGTCGCTCGCGGATCGCACGGACGCGCATGATTGCTACGTGAAGTGGACCGCTGCGGTGGAAGCTGCCGCGCAGAAGCCCGAGAATGCAGCCATTACGGCAAAGATCCGTGCCGATAAAAAGGGGGATGATCGCTACTTCTATGCGCAGTGGCAGAGCATCCAGGGCGCACCTTCGCCAAAGGATTTTGGGTTCGTGGATGAGATCAACGCCGATGAACAAGGCCGTAGGAACTGGGTTCACTACGTCCCCTATCAGAAGGCGTATATGAATAATCCCGCCACGAAGACTGGCACCTTCCTCACCATCGAGGATGTCTTTGTGAATCCCTATCAACCCTTCCGCATCCCCGGCGACTGGCCTGCGGGAGACTACATCGTGCGCGTGCGCATCGCGGCGACCAGCAACACACCCGCTGCGCGGCACTTCGTCGAGTTTGGCTCGCAGCACGACACCGGCGTGCGTGCGGTGGCCAGCAGTCATCAGATCACCGGCACAATGGAAAAGCCGCAGGTGCTGGAGATTCCGCTGAAGTTCTCGCCCGCGAAAGGCCACGGCTTTTTCTTCCAGGAAAAGGGCAGCTATGAGTCGGAAGATCTCGCGCACCGAATCTTTGCCGAGGGCAAACAGCGCAACGGCATCGGCCCGGATTTCGCGCTGTGGATTGACTGGATCGAAGTCGTCAGCGCAGCGGATGCGCGGCTGGCGGCCCAACCGCAGAGCTTCAAAACACGAACGGAGGCCGAGGTGCTGGGCAATCGCCAGATGGACGGCCTGTTTAAAAAGACCCTGGAGCAGCACCAAAATCATGCGCGCTGGGCTGCGGCCGTGGATGCCGCGGCGGCGCGCCCTGAGAATGTGAAGATCGCCGCCGAGCTGCACGAGAAAGCGAAGAAGCCGCGTCCCGCGTCGGGAGTGCCGTTTGCATCACCGCTGTTCTTTTTCCTGGACTGGGAGCAGATCCAAGGCGCGCCTTCGCCGGTGGGCTTTGGTTTCAAAGATGCGCAGCAGGCCTTTGTTGAAGAGAATCTCTACAACCATTTCTTTCCCTACTACGAGGACTACCAGAAGCTGCCCGCGCGCGACAAAGGAGCGTGGCTCATGTTTTATCTGGCTTATCGGGAGACCTACGTCGAAGCCGACAAGAAGTGGTCGGCTGGCAGATACACGCTGCGCATGCGCGTCGCTGCAAACCCCGCCGCACCGTCTGAGCGCCGCTTCATCGAGATCGGTCAGCGCGGCGAGGATGTGAGCCAGTTCACCGTGCTGGGTGCGCATCAGGTCACCGGCACGCTCGCTCAGCCGCAAATCATCGAGACGACGGTGGACGTGAAGCCGGATGGCAAGCGCGAGTTTGCCGTGCGTGAACGACGTCCCAACTCGCGGCAGGCGGAGGTTCGTAGCTACCACGATGTATTTGAAAAGACTGGCCACGGTCCAGTGCCGGCGATTTGGATTGACTGGCTTGAGATTGAGGGGCCAGTGGCGGATGCGCCAGCAGCTCCCGCTTTGACGAAAACCATCAAGGAGCGCCGCGAGGTGGAGCTGCATGCAAACGCGATGGTCGGCGGCACCTACAACGGCTACTTCAAAGGCGGCTACGAGGCTGCGAAGAAGTTCCTCGAGACGGGCAAGTCGCAAAAAGGCATCCCCGACGCGACTGAGGCGAAGTTCCGCGTGCAGGTCTTTGAGCAGCACGGGCCAAGTTTTGAGCGCTACCTGAACGACCCGCTGACCAAGACCGGCGCCTATCTGACAATCTACAACGTCCACACGGAGGAAGTCATCACACTGCCGCCGGATCAGCCTTCGGGCTGGTTGAAGACGAAGCACGAAGTCGAAAAGGCCGAGCCGGGTGACTACTTGCTGCGCTTTCGCATCGGCGCAGTCAAGGGCACGCCCAAAGAGCGGCACTTTGTCGCGCTCGGCAGTCGCAAAAACGGAGATGAAGACTTCACCCTGCTGCAGACTTTTCAGATCAGCGGCAGCACCGATGCACCGCAAACCATCGAAGTGCCCGTGAGCATCAGCGCCGATGGCCCGCGCACCTTTGTGCTGCGTGAGAAGCGCGATGTGAAGCTCGACCACGACATCTACACCGCCGCGCGCAAGGAGACAAAACTCGGACCGCCGCCCGCGCTGTGGATCGACTGGGTGGAATGGGAAGGCCCGCTGCACAAAGCGGAGACGAAGAACGCCATCGAGCCCGTCCTCTTCGCCAACACCACCGGCCTCAGCGATCACGCTCACGCACGCGCCGTGCTGCAAGCATTCGCCCAGCGCGCCTTTCGTGCTAAGCAGCCATCCCCTGCTTACCTGGACAAACTCACCGCACTCTATGACTCACGCCGCAAAGCAGGAGATGCGCATGCAGCCGCCCTCAAAGAGCCCCTCAGCGTCGTGCTCGCCTCACCCGGCTTCCTGTACTTGCAGGAGACGGGCGGCCATTCAAACACGGGGAACTCTCCCGTCTCCCCGTCTCATCTTCCCCCTGTCTCATTGTCTCATCGTCCGATTGTCTCCCTGTCACCCGCAGAGCTCGCCTCCCGCCTCTCCTACTTCCTTTGGAGCGCCCCGCCGAATGAGCAGCTCCTCCAGGCGAATCTCACCCAGCCCGACGCAATCGCCCGCGAGGTGGACCGCATGATCGCCAGCGACAAGGCGGATGAGTTCGTCAGCGGCTTTGTGCATCAGTGGCTCGGCATGGACCGCCTCGAATTCTTCCAGTTCGACACCAAGCAGTTCCGCGACTTTGACGAAAGCGCCAAGGCCGCTGCACGCCGCGAAGTGTATGAAACCTTTGCCTACCTCCTGCGCCAGCGCGGCAGCCTTTCTAGGCTGCTCAAGAGCGATGATATCCACATCAACGGCCTCCTCGCCACCTACTACGGCATCGATGGCGTGAGCGGCGATGCGTTTCAAAAAGTCACGCTCCCCAAAGACTCACCACGCGGTGGCTTGCTCGGCATGGCCGCCATCCTTGCCATGGGTAGCAATGGCGAACGCACCAGCCCCGTCGAGCGTGGTGCCTGGGTGCTGCGCAAACTGATGCACAATCCGCCACCTCCCGCACCGCCGAATGTGCCGCAGCTTGACCGTCTCGCCACGAAGCCCATCAGTCCGCGTGACCGACTCATTGCGCACCAGGAGCAGCCGCAGTGTTTGCAGTGTCACCGCAAGATCGACCCCATCGGTTTTGGTCTCGAAAACTTCAACGCCGCCGGTAAATGGCGCGACCTCGATCACGACGCCAAAACCAAAAAAGACTGGCCCATCGATCCCGCCGGCCAGCTCTACAACGGCCCCACCTTCAAGTCCTACTTCGACCTCCGCGACCTCATCGCCGCCCGCAGCGAAAACTTCGCCCAAGGCTTCACCGAAGCCCTCATCGAATACGCCCTCGGCCGCCCCTATGGCTTCACCGATGAAGAGCTCGCCGCCAACATCGTCAAGCAAGCCAAGGCAAAGGACTTCACCCTCCGTGAGTTCATCATGGCTCTGGTCCAAAGCCCGCAGTTTCAGCGGAAGTAAAACGAGGTTGTTGTCATATCAAACCCCGTGCGGAATCACTCAGCGGTCTACACTCCCTTTATGAAATCATCGCTCCTGCTGCTGGCCGTCTCGTTGTCCCTCGTCTCTTGCCATGCCTCGGCGGATGAGGTGCTGGCGGCGAAGCTGCGCGCCTTGTTTCCGCAAGCGGATGTGGATCACAACCACACCCTCTCCATTGAGGAGCAGGCGCAGGCGGTCGAGTACGTGAAGAAGAACCACGGCGAGCAGTGGTCGCGGCAGATTGCGGCGATGTTTTCTCATGCGGCTGCAGCGGACAAATCGGTGGCGTCTGAGAGCTGGCTGAAGCAGGTCGTGGAATACACGAAGCCTGTCGAAAAGAAGACCGAGAAGATCGCGATGCGGGATGGCATCAAGCTCGCGACGGACATTTACATGCCGCGTGGCGAAGGGCCCTTTCCCGTCATCCTCGCACGCACGCCGTACAACCGGCTGAAGCACAATGAAAGCGCGCCGAATTTCGCCGAAGGCGGCTACGTCTTCGTCAATCAGGACATGCGCGGGCGCTTTGAGTCCGAGGGCGCAAACATCCCCTTCATAGGCTGCGGCTGGGGCGAGCATCAGGATGGCGTGGACATGGTCGCGTGGATCAAGCAGCAGCCCTGGTGCAATGGCAGCATTGGCACCGTTGGCGGTTCGGCGGGCGGCATCACGCAGAACCTGCTGGCGGGCGCGGCACCCGGTGCCTTGAAGGCGCAGTACATCAGCGTGGCCCCGTCGGACATGTATTCGGACGTGAGCTACATCGGCAGCGCCTTCCGCAAGGCCGACGTGGAGAACTGGATCAACGGCAACAAGTTTGACCCCAAAGCCCTCTCAATCCATCACGAGCACCCGAGCTATGACGCCTACTGGCGCGGGAACGACACGAACACGAAGTTTGCAGTGATGGATGTGCCGGCGGTGAATGTCGGCGGCTGGTTTGACATGTTTGCACAGGGTACTCTCGATCAGTTTGTCGGGCGGCAGCATCGCGGTGCGCCGGGCTCCCAGGGCACGCAGAAGCTCATCATGGGGCCCTGGCATCATGGCATCGGCCAGATGCCCGCCGGTCAGCTCACCTTTCCGAATGCCAAGCCGCCGCAGCAGTACGGCGCAGGCCGCTGGTTTGACCATTACCTCAAGGGCATCGACAACGGCATCGAGAAAGAACCTGCCGTGGCCTACTACGTGATGGGAGACACCAGCACGCCCGGCGCTCCAGGCAATGAGTGGCGCTATGCCAATGACTGGCCCATCCCGGCCAAGGAAACGCCCGTGTATCTCACCGCAGACAAAAAGCTGGCACTGGAAGCGCCCGCCTCAGGAGCCGCCCACCACGAGTACACCTTTGATCCCGCAAACCCATGCCCCACCATCGGCGGCAACAACCTCACCATTGATCGCGGGCCGATGGATCAGCGCAAGGTCGAGAGCCGAGAGGACTCCGTGGTCTTCACCAGTGACGCACTCGACAAGCCGGTGGAAATCACCGGGCGTCTGTGGGCGAAAATCTTTGTCTCCTCCAGCGCGGCGGACACTGACCTCTCCGTGCGCATTTGCGATGTCTATCCCGATGGCCGCAGCATGCTCATGGCGGAGGGCATCCAGCGCCTGCGCTACCGCAAATCCCGCGAGCAGCCCGAGCCGCTCACGCCCGGCCAGATCGAGGAAGTCACCGTCGATTGCTGGTCCACCAGCCTCATCTTCAACACCGGCCACCGCGTCCGCGTCATGATCACCTCCAGCAACTTCCCCCGCTTCGATGTCAACCCCGGCACCGGAAAGCCCTGGAGCGATGACGGGGAGAAGGTGAAGCAGACGAACCGGATTTATTGCGACGCCGAGCATCCGTCGAGATTGCTGGTGCCGGTGGTTGGGGGTGGAGAAGGAAAGCGAGAGTGAAACTGTCAGTTTAGTTGCCAGTCACACATAGATGCGTCACAATCGACAAACATGAAGCCAAGGCGTTCTTGGCAAAATGGGTTTCTCATCAAGTGATTAGGCGACTTTGCACAAACTGTGGACTCGAATCGCATCCAGATGTTTTCACCACTGCCTCCTTCCGAGTGTGTGTCCAGACTTGCAGCTGCCATTGATGTCGAGCGCTCGGCGTTTTTCTCTTGGACTGGCATGTTCGGTTCCAAGCCAGTCATAGGGAGTCTTACCGAGACTTCATTGCGGATTCGCAAGCGCATCCGCTACCGGAACTCGTTTCAGAGTTCTCTTGGTGCCACCCTGCGTCCAGAGGCTGGTGGCACGGTGATTTCTGGAGCGGTCGCCATGGACCCATTCGTCCGAGTCTTTATGTACATCTGGTTTGGCGCGCTAACTCTCATGGGCGGCGCGGCTTTTTTCGGTGCTGTTAGCGAGCACCAGGATGCATGGGTTGGAGTCAAGGCTCCTCTTATCATGCTCATCTTCGGAGTTGCACTGGTGAGCTTCGGGCGAAACCTCGCACTAAACGAGAACCGGTTTCTCAAGGGCTTTCTCATCGAAACGTTGAACGCTCATGCTATGGACTCTTCGTCGCCTGAGTAAGAAGCAATCAAGATGACGAGATAGTCTGAGTGGTGGCTAAGAGCACTCAATCAAGTGCATCACTCCAGCCCGCTCACAGCCCCAAATCCCCCTCCGCCATGACGGTATGCTTGCGGGCCTCACGCAGCGCCTCTGGCAATAGAAAGAAATGGCACACGCGCTGGGTGCGGCGCAGCAGGGCGGGGGGCGGATACCAGGTGAGGTCGTCTGGAAAGGTAGCGCTGGTCACGAGTACGGCACCGCCGGGGAGCAGTCCGGGTTCTTTGACGAGGAGACCGATCAGGGCGTACAGCTCGGACCTGTCCTCCTGCGTCGTGAAGCTTTCCAGCACATCCCAACTTCGCAATCCGCGCACAGGCCGGGCGGTGACGAGGAGGTAGGAGCTGAGCACGCCGGCGCCATCCACAAGGCCGAGGAAATGATGCGTGCGCGTGGTGGAGCGGCAGAACCACCGCAGGTACTCCGGGGTAATCCATTTCTCAATGCGGTCTGCGCGCTGGTAGGGGCGGGCGATGGCGGTGACCTCGGCGGGAGCAGTCACCACGCGCTTCGTCGCAGGCAGAGCGGGCCACCAGGAATGGCCGTGCAGGTGCGAAGCGAGTCCGGCGGGGAAGAAGTGGCGTGTCACGGTTTGCTCCGCGCGTGCGCCCATCTTGAGCAGGGCTTCCTGGACGCGGGGGCTGGGGGTGGTGTGCGTGATCATGCGCTGCTCCGCCACCTCGCGCTGTTGTAGAAAGACCAGCGCCGCCGCTTTGGGGAAGTGTTCATCCACGCAGAAGGTCGTGGCGTACAGCGCCTGGCAGGGCTGTCCCTGCCAGGCATGCAGGGCGGGGATGGTGCCGCCGTAGGCGACCAAACGGCCTTCCGTAAGTGCCCAGCGACCACGCTCTGGATCAGCAGCAGCGGCAGGGTTTTCATCCCACCAGTGACGCAGGCGCTGCTCCCAGCCGCAGCCGTTTTGTGGCGGGAGCTGCTGGTTCAGAAACTCCACCAGCTCTGCCCGTGCCTTGGGGGTGTCGGGATAGGGGCTGATGTCGAGTTTGGGCATGAAGTCCGTGGAGACGACTAAGATTCACCGGTAGGGCCAGAGCTTCAAGCGGCGTCATCTTCGCCGCAGCTTTAAATGGCATGTCGCGGCCGGTGCCACATGGGCGTCTATGCACTTGAATCTCGGTACGAGTGGCAAGCGGCATCCAGTGATGTGGGCACTCCTGCCCACAAGGCGAGCGTTCCAGGACATTCGTTGCAGGCAGGAGTGCCCACATCACTTCAGGCCGGCAAAGCAGCCACTGGCTGACGCAGAAACTCATCCTTCTTCATCAAACCATAAATCAGGAAAAACAGGCCGAAGGGCAGGAAGTAGCTGAAAATAATGAGGCCGCCGTAAACGCACAGGAACCAGAACATCCACACGGCACGGTAGCGGCAGACGGTGATGGCGATGAGCACGAGGAGGATGCCAATTAGTGACAGGGCAATGCCGACGGATACTGCTATGAGGACTTCACCGATGATGGCGCTTAGCACGGCGGGATCACCGGGAGTGGCAGTGCCGAGTTCACGGAAGGCCTTCATCATGCCAGGCACAGTGCGGGCAAAGCCAATGAACTGCGCAAGCTGCAGCCAGGCACCGAGTTTGGCAATAAAGGCTCCGCTGTTCGAGGGGGCTTGGTTCATGGCTCAGTCCACATACACAAACTCGTTCGAGTTCAGCAAAGCAAGGCAGTAGTCCGCCAAAGCCTTGCGAAAGCCGGGCGTGAGCGCGGTTTGTTTTTGCAGGAACTTCTGGCCGATCTCGAGCTCCTGCGCCGTGGGCTGGCGCGAAAGGCACCGCATTGTGGCATCTGTGATGAGTGCGGCCGCATCGGAGCCGTGCTCCTCATTCAACTTCGCGGCGATCTTCTCGGCAATGCCGTGGGCGAAGTCGGAATTGAGCAGCATGAGCGCCTGCGGCGCGGTGGTGGAGGCGTTGCGCCGCGCACAGGAGATCTGCGCATTCGGGCGGTCAAAGAGCTCGAAGAGCGGGTTCCGCAGATTGCGCCGGGCGAAGGCGTAGATGCTGCGGCGCGTATGCTCGTTCAGGTCCTTGGTGGTTTCAGACTGGTTCTTGAGCAGCGTGCTGCTGATCTCCTTGGGCAGCGGCAGTTTCACACCGGGGCCACCAGTCTTGAGATTGAGCTGGCCGCTGATACTGAGCATGGCATCGCGCAGCATTTCACCGGTGAGGCGCGTTGGGGCGGAGCTCTTCTGCTGATAGGTCTGCGACATCACGATGATCTTGTGCATCCGTTTGAGGCTCCAGTTTTGGCGTGGCAGTTCGGCGGCCAGCCAGTCGAGCAGCGCGGGATTCGTTGGCGCTTCGCCCTGATGCCCGAGGTCCCCGGGAATAGCGGCGAGCGGTTTGCCAAAGTGCTGCTGCCAGAGGCGGTTGGCCATGGTGCGGAGGAAGAGGGCGTTGTCCTTGCTGGCGAGCCATTGTGCCAGAGCGGCGCGGTCGGCCTTTGGTGGAGTCGCGCCAAAGACGCGAGGGAAGGCGGGCTGGATCTCGGGACCGGGGCGCTTGAAGTCGCCACGCACAAAAACCGTGCTGACGGGGATGCCTTCCGTGAAAACGCGCACGGCGGGTCCGAGCGGCTTGCTGTTTTTGGTCAGCACGGTGTTGTCAAAAAAGGCGCGCAGGCGGTAGAAGTCGGCCTGGCTGATGGGATCGTAGGGGTGATCGTGACACTGTGCACAGCCGACGGTGAGGCCCAGGCCTACGGCGCCGACGGTGGTGGCGATGTCATTGAGCAGGACGTGGCGGCGCTCGCTTTGATTGTTGAGGTCCGGCATGTCCGGGCAGGAGAAGAGAAAGCCGGTGGCGGTTTCGTCCCCCATTAAGTCTCCCGCGATCTGATGCTGCACAAAAGCATCGAAAGGCATGTCACGATTGAGCGCGTCGATGACCCAGTCACGGTACTGCCACGCGTGTTTGCGCTCAGTGTCGTACTCAAAGCCGTCGGTGTCTGCGTAGCGTGCCAGATCCAGCCACCACTGCGCCCAGTGCTCGCCGTAGCGTGGGGAGGCGAGCAGTTTGTCCACAAGCGATTCGAAAGACGAAGGACGAATGATGAAGGACGAGCCGGAGCGGCACTCATTCACAAAGGCGGTCACTTCTTCCGGCGTGGGTGGCAGTCCGATGAGATCGAAGGTGATGCGGCGGATCAGCGTGGCAGGATCTGCCGGAGGTGACGAATGCTCCGCGAGATCGTCGATGCCCCTTTTACCGGGCGCAGTTTGCAGCGGCTTGAAGGCCCAGTGCTCCTTGTCCTCCGGCTTGATCGGCCGCTCGTCCTTCACGGGATCGGCGGAGGCGTGGATGGAAACGGCGGGGGCATTGCCTGCGATAAGCAGGCTCAAGACGATGGTGATGACGAGACTCTTTGGACGCATGGATTTGCCGCAGAGAGGCAAAGAGGCAGAGGGAGTAGAGATTTTTTCATTCAATCTCCGCCCACTCTGCTCCTCTGCCCCTCTGCGGCAAAATAGAATGTCCTCAGGCCCTCCTTTGATCGCATCCTCAGTCATGTTCATGCGAGAATTCCCTTCACGACTCCACTGCCTTCCACGCCGGTGAGGCGCTGATCCAGCCCATTCAGGCGGAAAGTAAGCCGCTCATGATCCAGCCCAAGGAGGTGCAGAATCGTAGCGTGGAGATCGTGAATGTGGACTTTGTCCAGCGCGGCACGCAGACCGAATTCATCCGTGGCACCGTGGATGTGGCCGTGCTTCACACCGGCGCCCATGAGCACGGTGGTGAAGCCCCACGGATTGTGATCACGGCCCACGCCTTTTTCGCTCATCGGCATGCGGCCAAATTCACCGCCCCAGATGACGAGGGTGTCCTCCAGCAGGCCGCGTTGTTTGAGATCGCGCAGCAGACCGGCCACAGGCTTGTCAGTGCGGGCGCAGTAGTCGGTATGGTTCTTGAGCACGTCTTCGTGCGCATCCCAGCCATTGGTGTCGCCGGAGTACAGCTGCACAAAACGCACGCCGCGCTCGATCATGCGCCGTGCCAGCAGGCAGCGGGTGCCGAATTCACGCGTGGTGCTGTCGTCGATGCCGTAGAGTTTTTTCGTGGCCTCCGTCTCGCGGGAGATGTCCACCGCCTCCGGCGCGGCGCTCTGCATGCGAAAGGCGAGCTCGTAGCTGCGGATGCGGGCGTCGAGCTCGCTGTCGGCGGCGTGCTGAGAGAGGTGCTGCGCATTCATCTGCTGGATGAGGTCCAGCGTGGCACGCTGGCGTGCGCTGCTGTGCGGCCCTTTCAGGTCCAGAATGGGACTGCCGCCCGCGCGCATGGTGGTGCCCTGATAGGTGGCCGGCAGGTAGCCGCTGCCCCAGGCAGGTGGTCCGCCCTTCAAGCCACCACCGGGATCCGGCATGACGACGAAGGCAGGCATGTCGGCGTTTTCAGAACCAAGGCCGTAGGACACCCAGCTGCCCATGCTCGGCTTGCCCATCTGGATGGAGCCGGTGTTCATCTGATAGACCGACTGCGGATGATTCACGCTGTCGCCATGGCAGCTGCGGATGACGCAAATCTCATCCGCCAGCTCAGCCAAGTGCGGCAGGAAGTCGCTGACCTCGATGCCGCTCTGGCCGTACTTGCGGAACGGCTTCACCGGCGCGAGCAGCGGATTCTGCGCCACCTTGCGCCGCGTTTCCACCGCCCCGTAGCTTTCCGGTAAAGGCTTGCCCGCATGGCGAATGAGTTCGGGCTTCGGGTCAAACAAATCCACATGGCTCGGCCCACCGTGCATGAAGAGCCAGATCACCCGCTTCGCCTTCGCCGGAAAATGCGGGCGAGAATCCGCCATCAGATCCGACAGCGCCACACTGGACAAGCCCATGGCCGTGCTGCCGAGGAATCGGCGGCGGGAAAAGAGAGGGAGGGCGCTGGGCATGGCTTGAAGACGTTGGGACGAGGGCGGTTCTAGCGGGTTGTCGAGATGAAAAGTAAAGCTTCTCTGAGTACGTTGTTCGGGCTTTAGCCCGCTCCGGAAGCTCCACATCGCCCAAGATCTGAAACCAGCCAGCGCACGCTGTGGCTAACGCCGCTACACATACACGGTGACGGGTGCCGCCAGAATGGAACGGCGGCGGAAGGGATTACGGCTGCGCTCCACGGCGGCGCGGCTGAGGAGATCGACGCGATGTCCGAGTTGCTGTTCGAGGTCTTCCTTCAGGCCGCCCATTTCCAGCAGGCCAGCATTCGCCTGGGGCAGGAATTCGACGAGGAAATCGTAGTCGCTCCCATCGTGTGCCCGACCACTGGCTCGCGATCCAAACAACTCCATTCGTGCGACGGCGTGGCATTCGCAGACGGGATAAATTGCAGCGCTGAGCGAAGGCAGGTCGAGCGTTGCTGACGGCGAGTGGTTCACGTTTGAAGAATAGCCGCACGCCACTGGCTGTGCAAGCGCAGGGGAGGCTCCAGTTGCGGCGCAAATGGGCAACTAGACGCGCCTACAGCATCTTCTGCATCCACAGCACATCCAGCCAGCGCCCATGCTTATGCCCGACTTCCTTTAGATGGGAGACTTTGACGAAACCGAACTTCGCATGCAGCGCGATGCTCCCCGCCTGATCCGCATCAATGCCGCCGAGGACGGTGTGATGGCCGATCTTTTTGGCGAGTTCGAGCAGCTCACCGAGCAGCAGGCTGCCGAGGCCTTTGCCCTGGTGCTCGTGATGCAGATACACCGAATCCTCCACGCTGTGGCAGTAGGCCTGGCGCGGATGAAAACGGCTCAGCGAACCCCAGCCGATGACCTGCCCATCTTCCTCGGCCACGATCACGGGATGCTCCGGTCCGTGCGCATCAAACCAGTCTCGCCGTTCCTGCGCGGTGCTGGGCACGGTTTGGTAGGTGCAGGTGCTGTGCTCCACGTAGTGATTGTAAATGGCGTTGATGGCCGGGAGGTCGTCGAGCGTGGCGGGGCGAGTGGTTACAGACATGAGGGCGAGGTGGGTGTGCAGCAGGGGGAAAGGAAGCGCGCAAATGACGAATGTCGAAATCCGAATGACGAACGCGGAGTCGTGGCACCTGCAGGCTCGATTTTCAAATCTTGACTCCGTGGCGGGAAATCTCCATTCTCGCGGCCCTCAGTCAAAAATTCACCAATCACTTACCAAACACATTTTTATGGCCATCAAAGTCGGAGTCATCGGAGCAGGCGGCATGTTGCAGTATCACGCGGCGGGGTTCCGCCAGGCAGGCGCGGAGATCGTGGCCGTGGCCGATGCGGCCCCCGGCGCAGCCGCCAAGGCAGCGGAGAAATACGGCATCGCCAAGGCCTATGAGTCCGTGGAAGCCATGCTGAAGGGCAGCCCGGAGATCAAGGCGGTGAGCGTCATCGTGCCAAACAAATTCCACAAGCCCCTCACCCTCCAGTGCCTCAAGGCTGGAAAACACGTCTTCTCCGAAAAGCCCCCGGCGCTCAACGCCAAGGAGGTGAAGGAGATCATCGACGCCGCCAAGAAAGCTGGCAAGAAGGTGCTCTTCAACTTCAACAACCGCGCCCGTCCTGAGTCCCAGGCGATGATGAAATACATCAACGACGGCGTGGTGGGCAAAATCAATTCCGCGCAGGCCAAGTGGATCCGCCGCACGGGCATCCCCGGCTTTGGCGGCTGGTTCACCACCAAGGCGCTCTCCGGTGGCGGTCCGCTCATCGACCTGCTGCACATGGTGGACCTGGCCATGTACTTCATGGGCTATCCTGAGCCCGCACACGTCCTCGGCCAGACCTTCTCCGACTTCATCCAGGACAAGCAGTTCAAAGGCCCTTGGGGCATCCCCGACCGCGTGGGCGGCACCACTGATGTGGAAAATGCCGCGCACGGTTTCGTGACCTTCAAAACCGGACAGGTGCTCAGCCTCCAGGTTTCCTGGGCCGAGATGATCAAGCGCGAGGAAGTCTCCGTGGTCTTCCAAGGCACCAAGGCAGGCGGCAAGGTGGAGCGTCTTTTCGGCATCGACGGTCTGGACAACACCGCCATCGATACCTGCGAACTCTACGTGCAGGAAAACGGCAACAGCGTGAACCGCAGCATCACCGTGCCAGCCTGTGAAGACATGGGCCGCATCGGCTCCGCCGCCAACTTCATCGAGGCCATCGAAGGCAAAGCCACCGCCCTGAACACCCCCGAGCAGGCCCTGCGCCTGATGCAGGTGATCGACGCGATCTACGCCTCTGCGAAGACGAAAAAGCCGGTGAAGATCTAAGAGGTCGAGTGATTTGTCGAAACGGGGAGAACGAGCGCACGCTTGTTCTCCCCGTTTTGTTTTGGCAACATCTCCAAAAAAGAGCGATGCCAGCCCTCGCCAGCATCGCTCCAAATATCAAAATCTGCCCTTACGATAACCCACCGCGATCACTGCTCAGCGTCGCGTCACCATACTTCCCGCGTGTGCTGGGCGTGTAGTCCAGCGGCGTCCACGCCGCATTGTTGGCGGAGGAGGCGACGACGGCTTCGATGAAGGCCATGCCGGCCACGCCTTCTTCGATGGTCGGGTAGTCCATGTCCAAGGGGTTTGGGGTGGTGCCGTTGATGACGGCGCGGACGTGGTTAGCGAAATTGCGGTAGATGTTCGCGAAGCCTTCCAGGTAGCCTTCCGGATGGCCGGAGGGCGTGCGCGTGGCGGCGGCGGCGGCACTGCCGAGGTAGCCCAGGCCGGTGCGGTAGATCTGCTTCGGCTTGTCCAGGGAGGTGACGATCATCGTATTCGGATCAAGCTGAGACCATTCGATGCCGCCCAGCGAGCCATAGACGCGCAGGCTCAGGTTGTTTTCGCAGCCGATGCTGATTTGGCTGGAGTGCAGCACGCCCTTGGCACCGTTGGTGAAGCGCAGCAGCACGTTGCCATCATCTTCCAGACGGCGACCTTCCTTGGCAAGGAAGATGGTGAGGTCGGCGGCGAGTTCCTTGATGTGCAAACCGGTCACGTATTCCGCGAGGTTGATCGCGTGCGTGCCGATGTCTCCCATGCAGCCCGCAGCACCACAGATGGCGGGGTCCACGCGCCAGGCGGCCTGTTTCTGTCCGGTATTTTCCAGCATGGTGGCCAGCCAGCCCTGCGGGTATTCCACCACGACTTTGCGGATCTCACCGAGCTTGCCTTCTTCGATCATCTGCCGGGCCTGGCGCATCAGCGGGTAGCCGGTGTAGTTGTAAGTCACGCCGTAGAGCTTGCCGGTGGCCTTCACGATCTCCGCCAGCTCCTTGGCCTGAGCGAGATTGAAGGTGGCAGGCTTGTCAGAGAGCACATGGAAACCAGCTTCCAGCGCGGCTTTGGCGGCGGCGAAGTGTACGTGGTTGGGCGTGACGATGGAAACGAAGTCCATGCGCTTGTCCGCAGGCAGCGCTGACTCCGTGCGGATCATCTCTTCAAAATTGCCGTAGCAGCGTTCAGCGGGCAGGTAGAAATCGGCGCCGCTGTCCTTGGAGCGCTGGGGGTCGGAGGAAAAAGCGCCGCAGACGAGTTCAATCTGCTGATCGATCGATGCTGCGATGCGGTGAACGCCGCCAATGAAGGCGCCGCGTCCGCCGCCGATCATGCCATAACGAATTTTCCGGCTCATAAAAGTGCTGTGCTGAAGGGTGGGGTGGTTGAGAAAAGGGAAGTGAGTGTGCGCAGAGGGTGCGGAGGGTCAAGTGCATCCGCACGCCGGGTTGTGGGGTGGGGGCTGGAAAACCTCAAAAATCAACAATCGAATGTTCGACAATCTTCAATCCTCTGGGGTGAATCGCGTCGTCGGCTTGAGCGATTGACGATTGATGAACAAGCGATTGTTGAATGTCGAAGCGCGGGCACAAAAAACCCCGGAGAGGGAAACCCAACGCGCTCAGGCGTCCTCTCCGGGGCTATGTCGTCGAAACACCGCAGAGCGGTGCGCATGGCGACAAGGTGTTACGCGGCCATCAGGGCCGGACCGCCGTGCTTCATGCGGCTGCGGAATTCCGTGGGGGATTCATCGGCGATGCGGCGGAAGCTGCGGTTGAAATGGGACAGGCTCTGGAAGCCCACGTCGTAGGCGACTTCGGTGATGCGGGCGGCGGGCTTCATCAGCATGCGCTTGGCCTTTTCCACGCGGGCGCGGTTCACAAAGTCGGTGAAGGTCAGGCCGGTGGCGCGCTTGAAGAGCTTACAGAAGTGGAAGGGACTCACGTTCACCGCGCTAGCCACAGCTTCTAGGGACATCGGCTCGGCCAGATGGGCGTGGATGAAGGTCTTGGCATTGCGCACGGCTTCTGGCTCATGCGTGGCGGTGGCAAACAGCATGCGGTGGGCGCTGTCGCCGAGCTGAAGCGCAAATGATTGCAGGATGGCCACGGCCGCCTCATAGCGGGCGGGTTCCATCACCGGGAAGTGTTCGAAGTGAACCTTGGCACCCCGGATTTCTGCGGCGGTGCGGTTGTCGTCCAGAAGTGCCTTGGCCACTGGGGCGAAGTTTTCAGCGCTGGCTGGCTGGAGGCGCACGGCACCGGTGAGCATCACGGCGATGGTGTTTTTACCCACGCGCACTGGCACCTGCGTTTCCACCACACCGGCCACGCCTTTGCGGGTCACGACGCTGTCGATGGGGGAGTCGTCCTGGGTGGCTTCCAGGCTCAGCGGCAGGCTGGTCAGCGTGTGGAAGGCTTTCTGGTAGTGCTGGAACAGTTCGCTCTCAGCAAGGTTCAGAATGAAACGTTGGCGTGGGCTGGTGTGGGAGGTGGAGGTGTTCATAGCGCGTTCGTGGTTTGAGTTCACGAGAGCTATGATGCCCTGCTGCGGAATTTGCGATATTGTCGTCCGATACGGTACGTGGCCTCGTGTCTGACCGCAGCAAGCCCCTGCGGGACACCGCAATTTTGGCATAGTGGATTCCATTAGCGCTGACTGTCCCTTGCGCTGAGTGCGCGGTTCTTGGTGCGTCTGAGCGGCCTCCGTTTCGTCGCATCAATGAAATCGAGACAATCTGGCGTGCCATCACTGTGATGACCGCCAGATGGCTGCGGCCGAGATGCGGCTCATTTTAAAGCGCATCAAACCCTCCGCGCAGGCTGCTGCCTGATTTGCTCCCAGCTCCCGCTGGCCAACATCTCACCCATCAAACCAGCGGCTTGGGCACCATCGCGATGACCATCAACACCTTGGAAATTTTGATGCCCAGGCGGATGGCAATGGTGTCGGGTGATTTTCCCCGGGCGAAGAGGCTTTGAATTTCTTTCTCTTTCGGGGTCAGGCTGGGTTTGTTAGTCATGCAGATGCTGACAGCGCCACTGCCGCCAGCGTTCATTGACCAGCTCAAACCCTTTCATGCCTCGCGGCTTGGCCTGACTTTCCGTTTGTTCCGCGTATTCCGTAGGCCGTCATCGCCGCTTCCATCTTCACGGCTGCGTCACCCGCAGTCGGGTGAACAGGTGCGGCGTGCCGCTGACCGGCTGCAGAGTCTGCACGGTGACGGTCTGCGTCAGGCCGTTGCCGTCATCCGCGGCACTCACTTCCTGCGTGTACAGGCTGCCGGAGTTCCACGTCAGCAGGTCTTGGGACACCTCCACCGTGTAGCTGATCCCAGCGGCACCCAAGAGGCGGGTGTAGGACACCGTCAGGAAGGTGCTGCCGTTGTTGGTCCGCCAACTACTGCCAAGCGGTGGGGAAAAATTGGCAGCCTTCGGGTCCCGGTTCAGCGCATACTCCAGCAGATTCGGCAAGCCGTTGTGATTCGGGTCTGCCAGAGCGCCGCTGATCGTAGAGTCCGCCTGCTCAGTCACGGTGAATTGGGCCGCCGTCCACATCGCGAACGGCGTTTGAATCGTCAAACTGTAGGCTTTCTGCGCGGTCAGCGCCACCGCATCCGTCGCCTGCACGGTGAAGGAAAAAATGCCCCCTGCCGTCGGCGTGCCGCTCAGGACTCCCGCGCTACTCAGGCTCAGCCCAGCGGGCAGCGTGCCGCCGCTGATCGCATAAGCGTACGGTGCCGTGCCCCCTCCTGCCGCAAAAGTCTGGCTGTAGGTCGCGTTGACAAACCCGCCCGCCAGTGGCGATGCAGTCGTCAGGGCAGGGGAGAGCGAGCGCAAGAGTTCATACCAGTCCGCCACGCCGTTCTGATTGGCATCCACCACGCGCAGCAGGTTCAACCGTCCGCCCGTGGCCACCTTGCCGCTGAGTCCAGCTTTCACATCCACCGCGGCGAGAATGCGCTGGCGACGCTGCGCCATCGTTTCCTCCGGGTTGTTCGTCCCCGCCAGGGCTGCGGCCCCTGTCACATGCGGCGTAGCCATGGAGGTGCCATTGAGAAACTGGTAGTTACCCGAGATGGAAAGCGACCCCGTTTTCGGCAGTGCCGCTTTGATCGCCAGGCCATCCGCTTGGGAGATGGCATACACCGGCAGCCACGCCAAGGCGCTGCCCAACGTGAAGGTGAGGGCTCCCGTGGTGTTATTGTAAATGATCACCGCAGTGGCTCCCGCAGCTTTGGCATTCATCGCCTTGGTTGCAAAGGTCAGCGTGCCACGGGAAATCAGAGCGATGTTGCCACTCACCGCCGGCGGGAAATCGGCAGGGTTGCCGATACCACAATCCACCAGATTGCCGCTCACGCCCGACGTCAGGCCCGTGTAGGTCAAGGGTGTTGAGGCATACGTTGTGCCCCCGGCCTGAAACGTCACCGTCGAGGGCTGCGTGGAGAGGATGTTTGAGCCCGGTGCCGCGATGTCCACATTCGTCGCTCCATAGTTCGAGTAGCTGGCCAGCGCGTCATTCTGGTCGGTCGCCGCCACCACGATCATGTTGGCCAGCCGGTAGTTGCCGGGGTAATCCGGCGTCGTATCGTTGTTGGTGCTGGAGTTCCCAGCGGCGGCGCAGAACAAGATGCCCGCGTCAGACAGAGCCTGGATCGCCGCACTTTCGGACGTGCTGCTGCTACCGCCGCCGTAGGAGGCATTCACCGCCACAATGTTCACTCCCCGTCCCTTCATCATCGCGATGTACTGCAGCGCCTCGATTTCCGCCGCAGTGCTGATCGTGCTCCCGTCTGAGGACACTTTGCAGGCCATGATCTGCGCACGCTCATTCACGCCGATGGTGCCCAGCGCATTGTTCCCCACTGCCGCGATGGTGCCCGACACATGCGTGCCATGGTAGCCCGAGTCCACCGGCGCACCGGTGCCGCCCACGAAGTCATAGCCGTTCACATCGTCAACGTAGCCATCGCCGTCATCATCCTTCCCATTGCCCGGGATCTCGCCACTGTTCACCCACATATTGGCAGCCAAGTCGGGATGCACGTAGTCCGCTCCCGTGTCCACCACCGCCACCACTACCTGCGCGGGGTTGATCGTCCGCGCCATCGCGCGTGCTGGCAGGAATTTCACATCATCCCCCGCTGTCCCCGTCGTGCCGTTCACACTCTGTCCGGTGTTTTGCAGAGCCCACATGTCTGCAAAGCGCGTGTCATTGGGCGTGGTGGAGACGTGGCGCAGGTAGTTCGGCTCCACCGTCTCCACGTCCGGGTCGTTCTTCAGGTCAGCGATCAGCGCCGCCGTCGTCCTGGTCGCATGGTGCACCAGGCCCATCTGGCGTTGGCGCTTGCCAGACAGCCACGCAAAATGCCGCGTGAAGCCCAGCGCTCTCTTGTTCAGCGACGCCGTCGCGCTGGCGAGTGTGGCCGTAGCCTTGAAAGTCACGAGGACCTCGCCCTCCACATAATCCGGCACCGCCTGCCCCGCCGCCGTCAGCCGCAGCAACGCACCCGCCAGCAGCACAGCGAGCGTGCGCGAGGCGAATCTGCTTGAGCGGTATAGCCTTGAAACCAAGTGCATCAGGGAAGGTGAATTACGACTCCAGACACTCTGGAGCGTTCACTTATCATTCTCCCGGCTCGTTTTGTCGAGGGCGGGCGGGGGCACTTTGGTGTTCGCACGGTGCTCCGCTCCAAGATGGAAAAATATTTTGTGACAAATACCGCTTTGGTCCCTACCTCTGAAATGGCATGAACCGATTCACCCAGCAGCGCATCCTAGACGGGGATCTCGACGCTTATGGTGAGGTCGTTCGGGAACATCAAGACATGCTGCTGGGGTATGCGCTTCGTCGGCTAAGTGATTGGACGTTGGCGGAAGAAGTGGTTCAGTTGACCTTTATCCGTGCTTATCAGCGGATGGCGGAGTTTCGAGTGGACGAGGATTTTGGCGTTTGGCTTTGCGTGACTTGCAAATACTTGATCCTCACAGAACTAGAAAAGAAGCAGCGGGAGGCGAACAACTTGTTGAACTACCGCGAGCAACTGGAGTTCGAGATAGCCTCATCAGTGACGGAAGACATAGAGCCGAATGTTCGATTGGATCAATTGGCTGGTCTGCGGGACTGTGTTGCGAAGTTGGGACGCGAGGCGGCTGATCTGGTAGCGCTGCGCTATTTCAAAAAACGAAGCTGCAAGGAGATCGCGGAGCAGAAGCAGCGCACGGTGAGCTGGGTGACTACGACTTTGAATCGCATCCGGAAGACGCTGCGTGAGTGCATGGAGAGGTCATTTGAAACAGGAGGTGCATCATGAATGACGAACGTTTCAACGACCTGTTGGAGGTCTATGCGGACGGGACGCTCGATGACGATGCAGCACGGGAGTTGTTGATGGCGTTCGCGGTAAACGCGGAATTGAAGACGCGGTTTCTGATTGAACTGCGGCTCCACAACTCGCTACGTGGGTTGCCTCTGCTCGATGAAGCGGACCGCAGGGTGCTGGACGTGATGCAATGCATTCTTCCCCACAAGACTTCACACGATGTGTCAGCCGCGGTGCTGTCGGCACTGCGACCATCGCCGAGGATCAGGCGCTGGTATCCGACCGTGCAATGGTTGACGGGCACCGCTGCGGTGATTGCGGTCGGATTCTTCGTGATGTGGAGTTTGCCAAAGACTGAAGAGTCGCTCGCCACCGTCGCGCATCAGATCGATGCCACATGGTCCGGTGATCGGAAGCTCGCTCCGGGTGTGCATGTCGGGAGAGGTCATCTGAGGCTGGCCGCAGGGGTGGTGCGCATCGACTTTGCGAAGGACGTCCGCCTGACTCTGGAAGGGCCGGCTGACCTCGAACTCATCGGCCCCGGTGAGACCCGACTGCATTCAGGCAAGCTCACCGCGAATGTCCCGCCAGAAGGCATTGGCTTCCAAGTGCACACCGAGCGGGCCAAGGTCGTTGATCTTAGCACGACATTCGGCGTCTCGGTCGGGAAGAATGGCGCGACGGATGTCGCCGTCTTTGAGGGACGAGTCGCGGTGACGTCGCTCGCGAATCGTGAGGAGAAGATCATTGATGAAGGCGATGAGGTGTCGCTCAACGAAGGCTCGGGTGCGCTCGCGCCTCGGAAGTTCAACACGCATTCGTTTCGTGGCTGGCAGGTGTTGTTTGGCGTCGTGAACACGGGTGGCAGAATTCGCTTCGCCTATCCGCAGTCCCAACTGAACCCGGCGGATGTCACCGATGCAGATAACATCGTGATCTTCACCGAGCGTTTCGCGACCAAACTGAGGACGGACTTCACCGTGAGCATCACTGATCCCGGCGACTACGGACCGGATGAAATCATCGGTCGCCAGGAAATGCTCACTGCGGGAAAGCGACGCGTGAACACCTACCTCATCCAATACCATCCGCCGCAGGTGGACGATGAGGCTAAGTCCAATCCCAGGCGCTTCGTCGGCGAAGTGAGTTTTGACAGGCCGATCATCGCGATCATCGCCGATGGCGATCAACTCAAGGCCAGCGATCAAGTCTTGGGAAGGAAGCGCTTCGTGTATCCGCAAGGCTCGCAGCGTGCCCTCAAGAACGGTGACCATCTCTCGCTGACCCAAGATCGCCGCACGCTCAAGCTCGACTGGCAGGCGACTGCGCACGGAGTGAATCATATCCGCGTCGTCGTGGATGTGTCCGATACGCAGACGGTCCGGTGACGTCGTGCGGCGAAATTCTTTCTGCCGCCGCTGTGACATTTCCAGCGCTCGCCCCTACTTCGAGGACACCCCCTTCCTCGCATGCATCATCGTATCATTCCTGTTCTCGTAACCGTGCTCTCTCTGTTTGGCCTAAACCAAAGGACAACTGCTGCGCCTGTGCCGATAACGGGCCCCAGTCTCAGCACCTTCGCCAGCGATGATGCCTTTCTGGATTACATCGAGCAGACGACGTTCCAATATTTCTGGAATGAGGCGGCTTCTAACGGTTTGATGATTTCATCATCGGATGCGAACCTTGCCTCACCGTCGGACACCGGGTTGGCATTGAGCGCTTACAACATAGCCATTGAGCGTGGCTGGATCACCCGCAGCGCCGGGGCGGATCGGGTGCTGACCACGTTGCAGACGTTTTGGAATACCCCGCAATCCGACGTTCCTGGAAATCTCAATTCTAATGGTAGCCACGGCTTCTACTACAACCGGCTGGACCCAGCCACAGGCTACCGGAACAGCGCGAACCAGGGCGTGTCATCAGGTGCAACGTCCATATTCCTAATGGGGGTGATTGATGTGGGGCTATTTTTCAACGATCCGACGGATCCCACTGAAACAGCGATTCGCACGCTCTCGGACAATCTCGTCAGCCGGGCCAATTATTACTTCATGCAGAGTCCGGGGAATGGGATATATGCCAGCTGGTCGCCAGAGACTGGCTATGGGAACGGCGACTGGAGTGGCAGCCCGCAAGGTTACTACCTTTATTTGGTTGGAATGGGCGTGCCCAACAACCCGTTGCAGTCGGTGTGTTGGACCGCTTGGACAAGCTCTTACAACTGGCAAACGTGGTATGGATATAACTATGTCTATACCCCCGCGCTGTTTCAGCATACTTACACACACTCCTGGTTTGATCTGCGGGGGATCACTGACACGTATATGTGGCAGCGTGGAAGCGACTATTTTGAAGATGCCCGCCGTGCCACCTATGTGATGCAAGCGTATGCCATCGCGAATCCGCTCAACTTTGCCAACTATGGAGCCAATGAGTGGGGTTTCGGAGACAGCAGCGGACCGAACGGCTACAACGTCTTTGGCGGCCCTCCCAGCAGTAGCGAACCGGATCAAGGTGTGATCTCTCCCGCGCAGGTGGCCGAAGCCATTCCCTTTGCGCCGGAAATCTGCATCCCTACGCTAAAGAACATCTATTCCAAATACGGCAATCTGATGTGGACGACCGAAGGGTTTCGAGATTGCTATGTCGCCAGTCCAAACTCCTGGAGCGGCACTTATTTTTCCACCCGGAATACAGGCCTTCATCTGGGCCGGACGCTGCTGGCGATTGAAAATTACCGGTCCGGTTCGACCTGGAAGCGGATGAAGACCAGCCCCGTTATTCAGAGGGGGTTGGCTCAGGCCGGATTTGTCCAATCATCCCCCCACAGCCTCGTGCCCGCTCCTTGGAACTATGTGGACATCGGATTGTCCAATGGAAATGCCGCCGGGTTTTCCTATTACACGAATGGAGTCTATCAGGTGACTGGCGGTGGGGCCATCAACGCGGGAACCACGGATGCGTTTCAATACAGCCTCGTGCCCGCCAGCGGGGATTGCGTGATTCAGGCGCAGATCACCAGCATCGGCGATGCGAACACGAGCAGCACGGCACGGGCAGGTGTGATGATCAGAGAGACGCTCGATCCCAGTTCCACTCACGCGGCGATGCTGTTCCAGCCTCTGGCAGCAAACGGCGCGACATTCTATTCGCGCAAAACCACTGGAGGAATCAACACAACAAGTGCCCACACAACGGGAATGGCTCCGCCTTATTGGGTGAAGGTGACACGCACTGGGAACAGCTTTTCTGGATTCGTCTCTGCGGATGGAACGACATGGACGCGCGTGGGAGCGACGCAAACCATCAACATGGCCGCCAATGTGTATATGGGACTGGCCGTGTCTTCTTCGACACCCGGCTCGCCTTGCCAAAGCACTTTCTCCAACGTCACCTTTTCAAGCTCGGTCCAGCCGGCGGTATTGTGGAGTTATACTTATTTCGGGTTGAGTGCCTCCAACACCCAAGTGAGTGGCGACACAATCATCAACAATCAGGCAGGCATCAAAAACCTGATGGCCTATGCTCTTGGCGCAAATCCATACACCGCCACCGCCGGACTTTTGCCGACAAGCGGCACGGCGTCTGTGTCGGGCAGCAACTATTTGCGACTTAATTTCACTCGAAACACTGCCGCAACAGACATCACCTACACTGTTCAGGGTTCGTCGGATCTTAACAATTGGAGCACCATTAGCACGTATAGCGGAGGAGTATGGAGTCCAAGCTCCATTGTCACCGATGCCGCAGGTGTTGTGTCGGTTCAGGACACCCAGCCGATGAACTCGGGTTCAAGGCGTTTTATGCGATTGCAAGTGACACATTAATTTTAAAAATACTCCACAGCTTTGGACTCTTTCCAGCCCAAGGTTGCTCGGCTCATTCATGCATTGCGCTAAGTGCCGCTGGCCGGACTCGAACCGGCAAGGGAGTTACCTCCCAGCAGATTTTAAGTCTGCTGTGTTTACCATTTCACCACAGCGGCGTGGGGGAATGCCTGCGCCGCGACTTTAGCGGCATTGCTCGCCGTCTCAATAGCTGAAAATCTCGTCGTCCTTGAAAAAGCGCTTCAGTTCGACTGCGGCGGCTTCGGGGGAGTCGGAGGCGTGGACCACGTTGGTCATCTTGTCGGTGCCGAAATCGCCACGGATTGTGCCTTTCGGCGCGATCTTGGAGTCTGTCGGGCCGAGCAGATCACGCACGTGCGAGATGATGTTCTCTCCGGCGATGGCCACGGCGATGACGGGCTTGCTCTTCATGAAGCTGGCCACGTCGGGGAAGAACGGCTTGTCGGCGATGTGCGAGTAGTGCTCCTTGAGCAGCTCATCGGTGAGCTGGATCATCTTGCAGCCACGGATACGGAAGCCTTCGTCTTCGAGACGCTTGAGGACTTCGCCATTGATGCCGCGTGCGACGCAGTCGGGTTTCAGCAGGATGAGGGTGGTTTCTTGAGCCATGGGGGAAATTTGGGGGAAAAGGGTGCGCAATGTGCCGTCCGCCGCTGCATCCGTCAAGGCTGGGAATCTTTTGCCAGATGGAAACGCGGCGCTAGGCTCTGCCCCGCACCTCCCCACCCCGAGTTCATGCCCGCACGCTCCTACGCCTTCTTTGATCTCGATCACACCCTGCTGCCGTTCGATACGCAGGCGCTCTTCTGCAATTTCGTCCTCCACCGCGAGCCCTGGCGCGTGCTCCTACACGCCCTCTTCCTACCCGTGGCCATCGCGCGCGCCTGCGGCCTCGCCAGCACCGCCACGACCAAGCGCGCCTTTCTGAGCTACCTGCGCGGCATGTCGCGCGAGCGCCTGGCAGCCTACGCCCGCGAGTTCGCCGAGGTCTGCGTGCCGAAGTGGGCCTACCCATCCCTGCGCGCCGAAATCCTCCGCCACAAGCACCAGCACCGCATTCTCGTGCTCAATACCGCCAGCCCGGACTTCTACGCGCACGACATCGCCCACGCGCTCGGCTTTGACTACTGCATCGCCACCCAGTTCGAGATCGGTGCCAAGTTTCCCGGCATGCCCCAGCTCGTCACCGGCAACAATAAGCATGAGGCCAAAATCACCGCCATGGAGGCCGTCGTGCCCGGCCTGACCACGCTCACCGAAGCCGAGCGCGCCCAGAGCTGGAGCTACTCAGACAGCGCCGCCGACCTGCCCCTGCTCGAATACGCCGGCTACGGCGTCCTCGTCCATCCCTCCCGCAGTCTCGCCGCCATCGGCCAGCAGCGCGGCTGGTCCATCCTCCATCCCACCCGCCCCTACAGCACCAAACTGGGCGACATGCTCCGCGTCGTGCTCCAAATGTTCGGCCTGCACGCAGAATGAAGCGCGTCACGCCCAGCGCGAGGTAGGGCCGGCTTGTCCTCAAGCCGCCGCCGAGCGTCTCCACCGGCGCTTCCCGGAAAAAACGCCCCGCTGCCCAGGTGGCATCCTCAGCAAAGCGCGCCCTTGCTCAAGCCCCAGAAGGACTTATGATCGCCCCGGTCTGGAAAAGCACCCGTAGCTCAGTGGATAGAGCAGCCGATTTCTAATCGGCTGGTCGCAGGTTCGATCCCTGCCGGGTGCGCCACTCTGGAAGAATCCAGTGGAATGTGCCAGCCCCCGCTATTTGCGGCAGCCCTAACTTAGTGATTGCCTAAACGCGGCATAAGCATGTAAAACCACGGCCGTAGGTGTTTCCTCCTGACTGCCATGAACGATGTCACAACAAAACCGCTTTCTTCAAAGTCCAGCTTGTTCCACCATCGCGACTTGCGGTGGCGCACTTGGGGTTTCATCCGCACCCACATCTTCGGTGTCTGCACTCTCACCGCCTCTCTCGTTCTCGCCACCGCTCCATCGGTCATCGGGGCTGACGTCGATCTGGCAGATCTCTTTGCCAAAACCAGCCCCAGTGTGGTGACGCTCAAGACCTACTCAGCTTCCGGTCAAAAGCTGGGAGAGGGGAGCGGGTTCATTGTCGATAAATCAGGTGTCATCGTCACCTGCGTCCATGTCATTGCCGGTGCCGATATCGTCGAGATCCAGTCGGCAGACGAATCAACCCATGTCGCTTCTGCCGTCATCCGCAGTGACAAGGACTGGGACGTCGCACTGCTCAAGATGGATCCGCTGCCTCAGCCGCCGCTCAAACTCGCACCTCCGGAAGCCGTTCGCGTCGGCACCAGTGTGATCGCCATCGGCAGCCCGCTGGGTTTTGGCAACACTCTTTCGCAGGGCATCATCAGCGGCCTGCGCCCGCATGAAGGCAAGGGGGAGATGATTCAAATCACCGCCCCCATTTCAAATGGTTCAAGCGGCGGTCCCATCCTGTCTGCGTCCACTGGGGAAACCCTCGGGCTCACGGTCTCATCCTATTCCTCGGGGCAGAACATCAATTTCGCCGCTCCGGCCAGTGTCATCGCAGATCAGCTCAAATCGATTGGCAAAGAGCCGGAGAGAAGCCTCCATGACTTCACGCCCGCCGTGAAGAGTGCGCTCGCAGAAGCAAAAAAAACTCGCTCTGCTCTGGAGCAAGAATGCACGGAGGCGGACGCATCCACCGTCAACCGGACCATTGAACAGGCCATCGCCAGCGGGGTGGGGAACTACAACTCTGGCAACTACCTCGCCTGCTTCCGCATCTACGAAGGAGCCGCCTACAAGATCCTCTACAAACTTTCCGGCCGCTCCGACACGGCAGACATGGTGCTGATGACCGCGCTCAAAAAAGCCGATCTCATCGACAGCAAACCCGGTGGCACCGAGGGCAAGGGGGCTGTCTCTGAAAAAGCCCCCACCCCCTCAGCCGCCAAAGCCTGGGTCATGCGGGATGCGTTCGATTCCATCGTCGGAATCAAAGGCCTCCATAAATAGCTCAGGGGCTGGACAAGTCGCGTTGAAGCCGGCTGGTCGTTAGGTTCGATCCCTGCCGAGTGCGCCAGACCTGAATCAAACCAAAAAGTGCTCCCGGTGGGATTCGAACCCGCAACCAAGGGATTATGAGTCCCCTGCTCTAACCGTTGAGCTACAGGAGCGTGCGCACGGAGCGCGGCGATTATGCATCGCACGGCACGCCCGGCAACTGCTGATCTTGCCACAAGGGTCAAAGGTGCAGAGATGGAAGAGACTGAATTCATTCTCTGCTCCCTCTGCCTCTCCGCCCCTTTGCGGCAGAATCGAACGTTCCTTCAACTTTCAAATGATATGACGGAGGATGTCTCCACCTGCGCGCTTTGTTGGAACGGGTGCGTCATCGCACTGGTTTGGATGAAGATGCAGAGAAATTGGAGCTTGTCCCTGTGCTCGACGAAGTACCCATCTCGCCGAGATCTGGCTCTCCTTGAGGACACCGCTTTTCAGCATGCTGGGGTTATGAAACGATGAATTGCCTCGTTGGCGTTATCTTGAAATGAAGTATTTTTCAAATCAATAAAAAAAGCGCTCTGGTCCACCATGTCTCCTGCTAACTTACCCTGTTTACTGGCATAAAAAACGCCGCTTTTATACCGCTCATCCGAAATGGCGTCTACAAAACGCTTTGCACCTACTTCCAGTCTATGAACCATTCCGCCCATCAATGGGAATACAATAGGCATCATCACATACTTTAACATAAACCGCATTGGCGGGGGTAGATTATTTGGCGCTTGAGTTCCTTTTGTATTTCCTGGACTCACAACAATAAACTTGAGCTTGGGAAACTTTCTTGCCATTGATAACGTCCACATGGTTTCTGCATATTTGACATAGGCGTATGCTTGCAATGCATCGAACTTTTTACCAAAGTAGGATCCATCCAGAACAGCAGCAAACTCATCCACCGAAGAAGTCCTCATTGAAACTGGTTTTACTCCCAGCATTTTGACTCCAGGAACAGCTTCTGCACTGATTGATAAAACTGGTTCTTCACGACTTTTAATGGGTGAAGACGGGCTTGAGATCAAGCCTGCCGCAATGGAACAAGATGCGGATGCGGTAATTGGCGAATGAACGGAACCCCCTGGCCGCGCTTTTGATGGATT
>Ga0164297_10000118_pt1 | contig 97937 bp, 101 predicted proteins | sample GEODES058metaG_FD_113539 | JGI IMG/M metagenome (GOLD analysis project Ga0164297, IMG submission 113539) | Dystrophic lake water microbial communities from Trout Bog Lake, Wisconsin, USA - GEODES058 metaG | ecosystem: Environmental > Aquatic > Freshwater > Lake | place: USA: Trout Bog Lake... | reverse complement strand
CCACCATTTTGAACGGTAAAACTATTTCCATCATTAGACATCTTAATACCCGAAGCACCCAGTACATTAGAAGCAAGGGAAAAGGAATTTGCAGCAAGATACAAGTCATTAAAAGGCTGACCAATAGTACCTATAGAGAAAGCAGACGTTGCTGGTGTTATATTAGAGCCAAATAAAACTGTATTACCGCTAGTAGAATAAATTTCATTTCCACTAAAAGCAATGTTGCCAGTTCCGAGTAAAGATATTCTTCCCATATTAGTTATAAGCTATAAATGTAGCATATACAGTTTGATTATTACTACTAGCCATAACTGCTACTTCATTAGTATTACCAACAAGTTTAAAATCAGCAGATGTGTTATTATCAATTGGTAAGCCTAATGTTTTAGATGCATTTTTAATATACATAATACCACCTGTATTATTTAAAATTGTTATCTCATTAGCAGGATTTGATGGAAGAGTTGTGTAGCTAGAGCTATTAATAGCAGCACTTAATACGTCCCAATTTGTTACAGGGTTAAGAACGGTAACACTACCTGATATAGGAAAAGTTTGAGAAGCGTGAACTTGAACATCGTTAGCAGCGTACACATATAATGCACTTAACGGACCGTTACAATCGGCAAAGTGTCCATTTCTGTCGGCAATAGTGATGCTATCTAAACGAGAATCTAAATCTTGAGTCTGTACTAAAAGAGCGTAATTAGTACCAGCTTGAACAACAGAAGCTAAACTACCATCAACACCGTCCTGAAGCTTAACATTACCGATTGTTAAATTACTAGCACTAAGGGTTATAGTTAAATCAGATAAATTAGTAATATAACCTGCTCTAGCGTACATCGGCCTATTCTGATCATTCTGAATAGGTATCCAAGAATAGGTTTCTGCTATACCTAAGTTATATGTAGGTACTCCATTACCGCCTGTTAATACTGGTGTTAATACTGCCATATATTAAGAATTATAAACTGGTATAAAACCAACAAAGGTACCAACAGCATTATATATTGGCATTTTAGCAACAACAGATCCAGGTGATACTACAGTTGCAGACAAACTACCTACCCATAATGAGCTTGTTGCTACAAATGTTGTAGCACTAATTGCCCCACTTACTGTTAACTGTTGGTTAGGGAAAGAGGTATTAATACCGACATTACCAGAGTAAGATCCGCCAGTATTAGTGATACGCATTCTCTCATTACCACCATTGACGGATGTACCACTTAAAGCTCCACCAGTAAAGAATATTATATCAGCAAAAGTACTCGGCACTGATGTACCTATTGCTAAATCATTAGCAGTTGTATATATGTAAGAATCTCCTGCACCTACTACGTTAAATTTTGGACCGTAAGAGTTGCCATTATACTGAGTACTATTAATACCGATATCAAGATAGTTAACACCACTATCATTATAGAATGATAAATCAGTACTAGCACTAACCCCGGCATATATATTCTGTATAGAACTATATAAAGATGTATTGCTGTTACCAACTACTGTAAAAGGTAATTGATTACCGTTTACTGAAGGTACTGTTGAGCTAATTATAACACTTGCAACATTAAGATTTGCAATAGAACCAGTACTTAAATTCTGTACAGCTGTATCTAGAGCGCTAAAACTAGCATTAATTGTATTTCGAGAATCTCCTATACAGGCACTTCCTGGAATAAATGTTGTAATTAAGTAAGGTGTAGACATAGTTTTAAATTAGTGTAAGTTTAATGTACGATTCAATATTGACTCCTGTATTAGGATAACCAATAGTTTTATCATTAGCGTAAATATATTTATAGGTGTTACCTGAATTTTGCCCCCAGGAATCTGAACTATTTGTCTGCCAGCCGTTTATTTGAATACCGTTACCTGTACCTGCGCCACTTCCTGGCCACCAATGCTGTAAACCGAATGTATAAGTTATATTAGGTTGAAGTAGATAAAAACTTTGAAATAGTGTATTGTACCCGTGACTATAATTTACATTACCCTCACACGCTGTTACATCAATAACTTCTAATGGTGTAGAAGATGTATTATCATTAAAACGGGCAAGCCTATAAAAACTAGTAGCTGCCATACCTACATTACGGGTATATACTTTACCTTGTAAGAAAGCCTTACGTGTATAATTGTCGTTTGTAAATGACACTCTTAAAGGATTCTTTTGAGGGTTTATATATACATCATTCCAATTATTAATGATAGTTGATTTCTTTTCAGTACCGTCAAGAACATGGCCGTAAACAAAATTAGATATAGTTGATACTGTATATCCCTTTTTAAAAACGTTACCAGAAACAGAATTTGTAAATGTAGTTACGTTATTAGTTTGTGTTTCTAAATTAGCAAAATTGTTATTAATAGTAGATAATGAATCACCTACATACTGATTACTATTAATAGTGGTAACGTAAGACATATTATAAAACAACTAACTTAAGATAAGAATAAACACCGACCCCTGGATCTGAATACCCAATAGATGTATTATTAGCATATGACGCCGTATACGGTTTTGATTTGTTTATATTCCAAGAATCTTTTTTAGATGTTTGATACCCGTTTATATTAACACCACCATTTGGTTGAGCACCGGTAGAGGGAAAATAAGATTGAAGGCCGAATTGATAAGTTGTATTAGCAGGGATAGTAAATACACTTTGAAATACTGTATTGTAAGTATGACTATAACTTACATTACCTTCACAGGCTGCTGTATCTAATACTGTACTTGTATTATCACTACCAACAGCTGTAAGTCTATAAAAGCTAGTAACTGCCATACCGTAGTTTCGAGCATAAACTTTACCTTGTAAAAGAACAGTATAAGGAGAAGATGATGTATTATTATATGATATTCTTAAAGGGTTAGGTACACTATCTACGTAAATATCCTGCCAGGAATTTGTTATTCCTGTAGTATCAGTTCCATCACAATGAACTGTATAAACAAAATTAGATGAAAGAGATACTGTTGTACCAATAGGTGCTACATAACTAGATAACGTAGCTATGTTAGTAGTATCAGTTGTAATCTGCTGATTTAACAAATTAAAATTGTCATTAATATGTTGAAGAGATGTACCGATACATTCAGTATCTGGAATAACATATATTGTATTAGCCATTATAATTTATTTATGTCTGATACTTACTAGATACAACCAAAAAGAAAGCCTTTCAAAATAATGAAAGGCTTTCCTAATTTATTAATGTATATATTTTAGATATACTCTAAGTTACGAAGACGAACTTCTGTTGGTCCCCAAGCATTATAACCGTTAGCTGTTAATGTAGCTGTCTGAGTACCAACACCACTGAGAGCGTAGAAAGCGAACGAAGAGCGATCTGACTGTATAAGATAGAATGTAGCACCATTATAAGCATTATCAAATACAACTTTACCGGCTCCAGAAGAAGTACCTGCTCCTGCTGTATTAACCCAACCAGCTGTTGTATATGCTGTTGTTGTTAATGGCTTAGGTGAGCTATTAAAAAGTACTCTCTGTGGGTACCCTATGTTAGGTACTGCTACTGTCGATGAAAGAAAATCAACACCGGTAGAAAAGGGTGTTGGAACGGATGCTTCGTATTTGTATGCTGTTGCCATATGTAAATATATTTATTCAACTTTACATTTTTTTCTGCTGTATAAAATAGGAAACCCCGGATTTCTCCGGGGTTTCTTTACGTTGAGTATTTCTGTGACCTTAGAGGTAAACAGCAACTGCACCAGGGGTGAACTGCTGACCGAGACCTTGGCAGATAATCAAGTGATAATACAAGCTAGCGCCAAAGATATGGTCAACAACGCCGTAACGAGTGAGCAACCCAACACGTGGGCTGAAGTCGTTAGGACCGATGGTACGCTGAACCATAACAGGGATATAAGGACAGTAAACGATACCGGTGTCATAGTACTCAGGACCCTTATAGCCTAATAAGGCGTAGTCAAGAGGAGCTGTGCGCTGGGTTGCGTAACCGGGCTGACCATTGGGGCCGGAAAGACCACCAGTGTTGTAACCAGGCTGGGCAACGAGTTCGGTTTCTGTACGTGTATCACGATAGATCTGGAAACGACCACCGATAGCTCCGACCTTAGCAATACCAACGGGGGTAGTGTTTACACTACCTGTGACAGGCTGCCAGGTGAAGTTAGGGAGGGTCTCAAGAATGGCACAGATACGAGGTGTAGCAATAATGAAATTGGCTGCACCACGACGGTTACGGATGGCGACGCGGTTTGCTTCAACTACAACTCTGTTGTAGAAGTCACGAGCACGTTCACCGCTCCAGCGGCCGTCTGCGGAAAGAGCTGACCAGATCGAGAAACCTGTACCGGGAAGCCCAGCACCTGTTCCTGTGGTTGTGCCAGGTCCGCCTGCATTTAAGCAGGTCTGTACCATACGCATAATCATTTCGCGATCGATTTCAGCTTGAATTTCGTAGGACATTGCGTTGGTTAATTCAGCGTCAATGTCAATACCATTCATGTTCTTAAGATCCTGTTCGAGTTCAACAGACCACTTAGCAGCAAGACGGCGTGTGCCGGCTTCTACTGCGGTCTTCTGGAACGAAACTGTCATCTGAGGGATGTTGGAGCTAAGCTCAAACTGGCTGAGGATAGCGGCAACACCGGAGTCTTCAGGGATGTTGGTCCAATAGGAGTTACCGGATAAAGCAGCACTTGAAGCACCTGTGAAGGCGGTATTCAAGTAGTTATATCCAATTTCCTGACCTTCGGAGAGAGCAGTATTGCCTCCAGTTGTACCGGTAAGACTGTTGTTACCGTCACCGTACTGGGAGTTACCACTTCCACCGTTACTTCCGTTTCCGAGAGCGTTAGCTTCGTACTGATAGCGCATTGCGAAGGCAAGTCCAACGGGTCCTGTCATGGGCTGTACACCGACGATCTCATTTGTGATGAGTTCGGGGAATGTACGACGGATCATGGGGATAAGGACCTTAGGAAGACGAGCATCACCAGTAGCATAGGTATCGCCGGATGGGTAGGAGTTGCCTACCTGTCCACCGTAACCATACCCTGTAGCAGCACCTGTACCGAAAACTCCGTTAGCGGAATTTGAAGAGCTCTCAAAGCACCACTTCTCCTGGTTTTCCAAGAGGATGGCGGTGTTCAGACGAGTATTTTCGTTAGTAATAGCAGAAACCTTGTCTGAAGAGTAGTCCAATACTGGGCTCCACTTCTCGACGAGTGTTTCAGCTACGTTTTTGTTGATATGAAAAAGTTCCATAGTTATTAATTTTCCTTTATAAAAAAAGATTCGACCTTTTGAGTATGAAAAGACGTTAGAAGATCTTAGTGCTTAATGTTAAGCTTAGATCCGTCTAATTTTTTCATCTCATTCAGATATCCGCCAACGCTCGATTCTACAATCGGGGCCGGTGAGTAAATTGACTCTTCAAGAACTTCTGTTTCGGGGCGATCAACGGACTCAACGATACGTTGGGTGACGCTTTCCTTAGCAGAATCTTCTTGTTCGGTAATTTCCTTCTCGAACATCTCAACTACGTACTGATAGTTCTCTTGAATATACTCAGGGCTCTTGCCCTTGAGTAACTTACTAACAAAGGACTTGGCCGCAACGGGCATATCCTTTGTCTTTGACTCAAGCAATAGAGCGGACTCAGAACGATTCAACTTATGGTTGAGTTCTGTATTAGTCTCTAATGCTTCGTTCAATTCCTTCTTAAGGGAATCAATAGTTCTTTTGCCGTCAACGAGGGCCTCCTTAACCTCGGAATCGATGAAATTCTCATCGATAGCAACAAGCTGGCGGATCTGCTCAAGTGTCTTCTTAGCACGGATATTTTCTACGGCTTCGTTTACTTGTTCAGTCGGCATTGTCTTTTCCATGTAAAGGTCGAGATAGTTTGATACTTCATCGACAAGGCGTCCACGGAAGGACTCAGCTTCTTCATTTAAAATTGTTTTGTAATGACTAATTACTTCCTTAAGCTTAAGGGTATGTTCTTCATCAATCTTTGTAAGAACCTTCTTAAGCTTCTGTGCGTGATCGAAATCAATTGTCTCAACAAGCTTCTTAAGCTTGGCTGTATGATCAGCGTCAATGGCTTCAACGAGCTTCTGGAGCTTCTCAGAGTGATCTTCATCAATCTTAGCTACTGTAGCTTCAACCTGAAGTTCGGCTTTCTTTTCTGCCTTTTCATTTACAGCCTGTTCGAAAGCTTCGTGAACGGCGGTGAGTGTGTCCTCTGTGATGAGATCCTTGAATTGCTCTTGGAGAATTTTCTTGAAGTCCATATTGTATATTTATTTATTCTATTTAGTCTACTTTTCCTGATTAATATAGGTTCTTACCTTATTTTTTATCTTTTCAGCAACTACAGCTTGAAGAGCGATCTTAGCCTGGGAGTAGTCTTTGTTAGCAATTTGAGCTATAAAATTCTGTGTAGCTTTCTTTACGTTGTCCATATTGTTAATTAAGCTGACTTAAGCAACTTGATGAAGGACATCAAGGACTCTTTTAAGAAAATATCGGTTTCGTGTTTAGGTAAGTTACGAAGATTCTCCTGTAAAGCTTTATAAGCCTTAACAGCAGCTTCAACAATCTTACCATCTGGTGTAATCATCCACTCTTTAGATTCCATAATGGACTCTAACATAGCACTCTGTACTGAAGGTTGATGAACAACGTCTAAGCAGATAAGATGAAAATTAGATACATGTTTAGCATCTCCAGACTCATTTACATTACCTAAAGCTCTGGAACTAATACCCATCTTGATATTATCTTGAATAAGAGACTTGAGAAGAAGTCCCATAGGTGTATTTAAAACCTGAGACTTACCATAAAAATAATTGCCTTTCTGTGTTAATTCTGTAACAAGGTGACAGGCATTAACAGGGTTAACTTCTGTAGACTGTGGGTGATTCATTTCACCAATTGCTCTACGAGACTTGACCATGTCAGTAGTGTAACGATTAACTTCCTTAACCATTTCATCTAATTTGTAGATACGGCCGTTTTGATTCTTCTCTTCGGCCATTAAGAAAGGGCCAGTAATGAATACTTTTTGTTCACCTTGACGATTTTTCTCTTCGATTAAGAAGTCAATATCGTCATTAATGTCTTCGACTAAAAATTTGAGTCCCATATGTGTTACAATTATTTATACCGGCCTGTCCCGTTTTCTCGGTTAAAATCAATAAATACTGTAATCATGTTTATTATATTGTTAAGTCTTTCATCATTATTGGTTGCCGGTAGTGCTGCTTTTTTTTCAGTATTAGGTATAGCATCTTTGTTTTCAGGGTGTTACTACCAAGTTATGATTATGGCTGGGGCGTTAGAATTTGCTAAACTTATTGCAACATCATTCCTTTATCGTTATTGGAATAAGACAAATATCTTTCTTATAACCTATCTTCTTATAGCTGTAGGTATATTAATGGTTATTACTTCAGCTGGTATTTTTGGTTATCTATCTTCAGCTTATCAAAAGAATGCTTCTAAAAATTCTTTAGATGATAATAAAATAGCATTAATAGAAAATCAAAAGCAATCTGTTAATGAAGAAATTGTTAGTATTCAGAGTCGTATCGATACGCTGAATGCAGCTCGAAAATCTCAAGAAAAAAGATTACCAGATTTATCCTCAAGGGCTGCTAAACCTATTTACGATGACATTAAGAAGTCAAGTGACGAAATTACTAACTTAACTGGTAGACTTCAATCGTTACAAACAACAAAGTTTGAAAAAGATAATGAAATTATATCTCTTAAAACTGATACTAGTAAAGCAAATGATATTGGCACATTTAAGTTTGTTGCTAAATCTTTTAATGCACCTTTAGATACTGTTGTTAAATGGTTTATTTTAATTCTTGTATCAGTCTTTGATCCATTGTCAGTTAGTTTAGTATTAGCACTTAATATAGCTTTAACAGGTAGTATGCTAAAAGAAGTTAAAGAACCTAAAAAGAAAGAAGAACCTTTACCTGATAACATTATTATTGGTCAAGGTTATCATAACTCTAATAATCATTTATAAACCTAAGTGCTTCTCGGTAATAATTGTAAACTCATAATTCTTTTTCTTAGCCCACTGACTAGCTGCTTCCCACTTAGCTCTATTCTTTATATACTCGGCTTGTTTACGCATTAAGGATTTTGTATTTCTTGTTGCCTTGGGAGGTAAAGTTTGAATAGATGGTTTAATTTCTATTAGGTATTTTTTAGTTGTACCATCTTTAGCTTTTATAGTAATATTATTATCGACAAAGTATCGAGATACTCTTCCTGTTAAAGGATTCTGATAAGGTATAACTATAGATTCTGATCCCCAAGAAGTAATAGCAGGGTTATGATCAGCCCATCTCATAAAACGTAATTCGTATGAAGATCTGTATATGATGGGATGGGTGCCTTTATACTTGTCCGGGTTACTAGGCTTAAAGAGACCCTGTTTAAACCTAACTGTACGTCTTCTGTTCACTTAACACTTCCAACGTCTTCTTGCAGCACATCCTCTAGTGTCTTTACCAGCGCAACCTCCTGCAGGTATCCAAGCTTTACTTCTAGCACAAAAGCTCTTCCTACGTTTAGAAGCTTTTGAACCTTTCTTTACTTTACCAGTTACTGGAGCCTTAAGATGAGAGCCAGTAGCACGATTGTACTTCGCTCTTCCCTTAGCTGTTAAACCACCTCCACGACTTACAGGAAGCTTTTCACCTCTCTTAATAGAAAGACTAGGGCCACCTTCTTCTAATATTTGTTCAACAATTAATTCAAAGTTCATAAAAATAATTATCCAATAAACCACATCGGTGGCATTACGTCTTCGTTTTCTTTCTTTAATTCTTCTTCAAGTCTATTTCTTTCCTCAATACCTTGTTGCATAAAGTCACCAGCATTAACTGAACCTCCAGCGAAAAGACCAGTACCAGAGAATTTACCTCTAACGTTAGCAACACTTAGTTTCGATAGAGCTAAAACATATCTAAAGATCCAACGTTCGTTGATAAGATCTTTAATCGGTCTTTCCAAGTAACAACCTACAATACCTAGATACTGGTTAGCAGGAATAGGTTCAGGTATAATTCTAAGAATTTGAGTCTTTGGATCAAAACGGAAGTGAGGAACTTGTGCTAATACTTTATCACGAACTTTAATGAAGTCTTTTAATACTTCCCAGGACTGAAGATCAAAACCAAAGTTACCAATCATATATGAAGAGTAAATTTGTTGAGCCATAGCTTGCTCTAAAGTAAACAAAGTATTAATACCTGTTGTTTCTCCGTAATTGAAAGCAAAACAATCTAATACTCTTCTATAAGATTCTAAATCAAAATCCCAACCACCCGATAACCCTGGAGATGTTGTTGCTGACATGGCTGTCCCCATTGTAGTTGTATACATTTCCGGGGTTATATTAATCAATGTAGCAACATCTAAACCAACTCCTGATATGTATTTTGTTGACGGAAACAGTAAATACTCTTCTGTGTAACCGGCGTACTTAGTGAAGTACTCCATAGCAATAGCTATATTGTCATAAATTTGTTCATTAGAGATTTCTACCTGTACTAACGGTTCACCTAACTGACGACGAACTCTTAAAGCGAGGGCATCGTAACTAGCAATCTTATGATTGAGATTAGTAGAGCCTTGTGTATACCTAGGGAGTACGTTCATATGTAGTTATTTAATCTTTTTATAAACCGTAATAGCCATACGGACTACCTTGTTCATTAGCTTGATCCTGATCAAATACTTGTTCGCCTTCAGTATTAGCTGAATCAGGATAGGGCTGAACAAGGTCTGGTGTACTGACACCGCCTGGTAATATACCGTATTCCCCGGCATCGTTGATTTGAGTATTGACAGGTTCGTGAGGAGCTCCAGGTTCGTTTGAGCCTTCCCAACGGCGACACTTGATAACCCATATATAGTGACCCATAAGAGTGTTAGCATTCATTGCTAAGTTTTCATCATCACGCTCGGTTACTTCATAAATTGGAGCACCTCTTCCATCTGGTCTATCACCATAACCACCATATTCTTGTAATTCAATAAGGTCCCCTGACTTTGGTTCTCTACCTGGGCCAAATGTTTTCCAAAAACCTGACAAGTGTATAACGGCTGTCATGTCACAATCAGCCATAATACCGAATTTTGATAACATTATAGCGTCATTAGTAATGTCTGTTAACATTACAACTGGGCCTGTCTCTATGTAAGTAGCAGTAGGATCTTCTCCGTAAAGATAATTTTGAGCTGATAACTGATAACCGTTTGTGTAATAATTTACCTGAACACCATAGTGTTGAATTTGTTCGTACCACCAACCACTAAAGTTAAGACGCTCTTGAGTGGTACCGTTTTTATTAAGATAACGAACTTGTTCCATATTACATCTTACCTAATTTTCTAAAACCTTTTAAAGGATAAGCTTTCTTATATGTTTTCTTTTTATACTTAGAAGGATCGTTTAATGTATCTAAATCGTGTTTTGCTTCTCCTAAGAAACGAGGCTTCTTGATCCATTTCTCATAAAAAGGATGATAGACGCTTTCATAGGATTCTAAATCAAATTCTCTAATAGTTGGTATATAATGAATAGGATGAGTAGTGCCTGGTGCTCTTCTATCGTTAATCATATTCATTGTACTCAATATACGCTCTTTAAGCACATCATCTAAATTAGTAGTATTGAGTCTAACAATAACTGTTATTGGACAAAATTTAGAACTACCTGACTTTAAAATAGGACCGACAACTACATAATCATTAACTCTTGTCTTAACAGATTCATTTTCAGCAGAATTAATTGAATCAATATCCTGAATAATTTGTAATTTAACTTCAGGTAACATCTTAGGGTCACCACCTTCATCACCATTATAAAACACTCTAGGGTCCAGAGAATTTGGCGGGATAGGGTTGTGATGATATTTTAAATAACCATCTTTAAATTCTTTTTCAAACAGATTCATAATAGTATTTAAGCTAAATTGTTAAATAGAAATAGCCCCTATCGCTAGGGGCTATCTGAAATCTTGGAAGTATTACTTCTTACTGATTGAAGAAATCGCCGATCTTGATCTTTGAAGTTCTTGGATTGAACTTCTTAGTGTTCTCAAGCTCTTTACGATTACCTGAGAAAGCTTTTGGTTCTGGATCATTTTCGACATTACCATCCATAGCCTTGCCCTTGACAGTCTTAACGCCATGAACGTCAATCTTGCCCTTAGGTCCAACAAACTGTTTTCCAGCTGTGTCAGGTAATGCTTTGAGATCTGTAGCTTCCTCAAAAGGTTCTTCTTCTCCCTCTCCTGCTCCACCTTCTTCAGCTTCCATATCGTGTCCTTCTTCAGCCTCGTGCTCGGAGAGCTTATCGAGGATGGAATGAAGGCTATCGATTACAGCCTTGATATCGGAAACGAGATCGTCTGCTTCATCTTCGTGTTCACCGAGTTCGTCACTCATTTCATCGTTAGATGTAGGCATTTCATCGGCGTGATCTTCAACTTCATGTTGAGCGCCAACGTCACTCATTTCGTCTTCTTCATTAATGAGGGTGGATTTAAAGAGTCTTTCAAAAGCTCCTTCGTATTTGTTATTTGTATTCATATTTTCTTCTATGCTTTTTCCTTTCATTCCCTTTGTTGAGGAGAATGCTGGGTTGTTCTTAACCTTCTTAAGATAGCCCTTCTTAGCATCCATTTCAGCTCCGCGGCCCTTAGCAAGGGGCTCGATTTCATCGACCTTGTTACCTGGAACAATTTTCATTTTGTTCTTTTCGGCAGCGACTCCTTCTTTCTTTTCGGAAAGAAGAACTTTATTTGAATAGATATCTGAGAGAGGGTTGTTCATATTGTAATTATATTTATTCTAAATTGTCGTTTTTTCCTGTTAGTTTTTATATTTTTTAGTAACCAATAGCAAACCAATATATTGGGGTAGCACTTGTACCAATTGAATTATCAAAACTAACTTTTGTTAAAGAAGGTGCTCCTACTACTACTGGTTGATTTTGATCAGTTAATGTAGTGCCACTAAATACATGCTTAGTGACAGATACGTTTAAACAAGCATTCGGGAACGGTATGGGGAATGTAACTGCAAGACCTGTAGGGCCGGGGATATTACCTGTACCCCACTGCATAATTAAGCCGCTAGGTAGTTTTTGATAACCGTTTGTTTTTAAAGAAGCGGGAAATGATAATGATGTTTGTACGTTTTGTATATCTTCAAATAAAATATTAAAATTGCCGTTAATAGTCGTTAACGAATTACCAATACAATCTGTGGCTGGTATATTATTAGGAGGGATAAGTGTTGCCATGATTTAAATTATTTATTAGTCTTTTTTAATTAATACAGTTAGGATCAAAGAATTTAACAAGTGTATAGAAATTATCCCAAAGATAACCTAATACTCTATTAACTGTTGTTGATGTTACTATTTCATTTTGACCAATTATCATCTTATTCTTACTATGAATAGGTGCAGTATAAGACAAACAGTTACCACTGGAATACTGTAGAGCATTTCTAAATAATTCTATATTATCCCAGAGACGTTCAAAAGATTTATTATATACCCAGTTTTGAACATACTCTTCTTTATGAATTAAGAGATCGTTTAATGTCCAATATTGTGTTGGTAAACTACTTTGACGGGTAGTTAACTGCATAAGATCAGGAAATTTTAAAATAATATTATCTGATACAATTAATAAGTTACGGAACTCGTCTTGATACAAGCTATTGATATTTGTAACGTTAGCTAATGACTGAATGATATAACCGTTAAATGTACCTGTTCTAAAGAACTTTAAAACTTGTGTATCAAACGCTACGTAAATTACTTCTCTATTATATGAAGTATTAATACGTCGAGGGTTAGTTGAAGAAGCGTAAGAACTATAGCTATAAGTGTATTGATAATCTCCATTGTAGTTGTAAACTAATATACCTCCTACAGTTAATACATGAACATTTTTTTGGCTATCTACAGCAAGGGATAAAGGAGGGTGACTAGCTAAATTGCTATCGCTAATTGTTAATAACCAAGAACCAGTATTTGTATACTGTTTAATAACATTGTTACCTGTGTCACATACCCAAACGTTGTCTAACTGATCAACGTGAATATCTCCTGGCATGTTAAACTTAAATTTAGAAGAAGCAAAACCAAATCCTCCCCAATTATTAAATTCGTACCAATTATTATTTGTATCAGATACTAATGTAACAACTTGCGATAGATTACTATCTAAAACAAAAATCTTCCCATTAGAATCTAAACTTAAATTAACAATTGATGAGAACGTTTTTTTACCATCTGTGGTATTTCTTACAGAGTAAACTGTGGCAAGATAATCGGATGAAAGTAAGTTAATTTGAGTTGACTGAGATGTATAAAGATTGTTATTTTTTGATATTATACCTGTGTATATACAATTTGTATTAACGTAATTACCATTGTTAACAGTTCCGTAATTTGCATCTAGGCCCGGTATATTCACATTCCAGTTACCGGCATTACAGAATAACGTACCTTGAATAGATGTTAATGTTGTTGCTGTAGTAGAGGTAGTAGCTGTTGTGACGGAGGGTGTGGCATTATTAAAACCGCAAGTTTGATTCAACCATGTACCGCAAGGAACATTAGTTCCGCTTAAGCTAGTCCATGTAATATTATTAGAAGGTGTAATTGCCGTATTTAAATTTTCCCAAGTCCAGTGAGGGCAATATGCAACATTAATATTAGTACTACTTGTTACTGTAGTGGTAGTAATAATTGTAGAATAATTTATTGGGCAAAGATATCCAAAATAATCTGAATAGCTACTAAAGTAAGACTTACCGAGAATATTAAGATACTCAAGATTATCGTAAATTTTAGTAATACAACTATTAATATTATTATCAGTTACCCAATCATTAGCTCCTATCTTTGGTGCTACTGTCCAAGGTAAACTAATTGGTGAATTTAATGATCTATATTCTATAGGTTCAACATCATCGTACTGGGTAACAACATCGACAATATTTGGAAACGAAGATGTGATTACCGGTAAATTAGGATAGTAAGTGTTTGATATTAATGTTACATTTTTATATCCTATAGAGCTACTACTTGTCACTATTGTATTATTATACGGATTACCGGTAACAACAGAAACTAATGTATTATCGAAGTACATACTAACTGCAGTTATAAATGTTGAATTTGTTGAAACATTTTGTAGAGGTATATTACTCCCTGTTAACACAAAACGGTTTGGTGTATAAACAGTAGGTAACGGTAGACCTATAGAGGTAAGTGTAACACTTGGTGTTATAAGAATATTTCTTGGTTGCCAATCGTAATTAACATTATTATTTGCACTTAGTACAGAAGCAGTTATTGTTTGTTGAGCTTGAACTGTTACCGGTGTATTTTGATATAATGGAACTGTACCTCCTGTATTAGTTATTGCTGTACCTGCTCCTGATAATTGTAGTGTCCAGTTAAATGTTGTAGTAGCGTTATTAGTATAAGGTACAGTAGGATATACCCAATTATTAGTAATGAGTGACCAGGTAATACCTCCTCCTAAAAGAGATACAGGGGAAACGGGAGCGTTAATACCTGCTCCTTGATACCTCCAGGTTTTAGCAAACATACCTGACGTAGCTGTTACTACAGTAGAAAGAGTATGATAATCAGTACCGTTCCAAACAACAGTAGATAAGCATTGAGTCATAGACCATGATGACGGAATTACACTTTGAGAAGATAAAGGGTAGGTAGTTTTATTAAGATTATTAAGAGCAGTACTAGAAAGAGCTGCCCAGGTCCAGAAAAGACTACCCGATAAATTACCCCCTGCTGTATCATAACAAGGTAAGGTATTTACCGAACTAATATTAGTAAGAGAGGATTGATAATAAATTGGAGAACCAAAAGAATTGTTTGTAAAAGGCTGAGAGGGTACAGGTAAATAAACTTGATTATTAGATGGAATTACTGACGATGGAAATGTATTTGGTATATTAACATATAAAACATAAGACGATACATCATATGTAGTTACTATTATTGATTGATGAAATCCGTTATTAGTTGCTGTTGCTTCATTACCAAATGTATCTAATGTAGATGTATAAAAAGGGTAATAAGAAGGTTTACCGGTATTGTCATCATACTGAACAATTGGAGGATTAGATGATAAAGCAAAATATTTGTTATCAGATAATTGTAAAGTAATAGGTATAATATTACTATTTGCCGGTGTAGTAGATACTGATGCTGTTATTGTACTATAACTTGTTAGAATAGTATTACTAAAATTATTTGGATAACCACTATATGTAACCGTCCATGTATTAGTAGCGTAATCTCCATCAGATGCACTTACTGATGATGTAATACTACTGGATGCTGGTACTCCTAATGTACTTACAAACTGATAAATTGTATTAAAATCATAACCTTTTACAGATGTAGCTGCTGACGTTTGTGTTGTTAAAGTTGATAAAGATATTAATCCAGTATTAAAAGTATTATCTAAAATATTCCAACTATAAGAAGAGGCGTGAGAGTCATTAATAGCAGATAACGTAATGTTAGCTGTATGACCTTCACCTAAGAAAGTTAAAGTAGCTGACGGGGATGTATAATTACTACTATTAACCGGTAATACATTAAAACCAGAAAAAACAGTATCAGGAAAACCTATAAATCCTGCAGACAAATAATACGGTACAAAACTAACACTTAAATTTTGAGTAAACGTGTGAGGGGTATACCAAGGAGCAAAACTATTTGTACCTGAAACAGCTGTAAGAATAATACCTACACTAGATAACCCTACTAATTTAGCATTAAACTTTTGAACCGCTGTTAAATTACTAAATGCGGTAAGTACATTATTGATTGTACCAACAGCTCCGTATAGATTTGTTGATAAACTCGGTACTAAAGGAGCTGTAGCAATCAAACTATTAAATGAAGGGGATGTAAAATAAGCAGTTACTGGAAAAGAGTTTGTTGATGTTAACCTATAAAAGAAAGGTGAATTGTTTGTACTTTCGTAATTAATATAAGTAGCTAAATTAATATTAGGAAATGTATCAAATATTTGATTATAACCTGTTGGGCTTGTATAACTGGTTACGTTACTAGCAAACGTACATGTAATAGGTAAAGAACAAAGAGTGTAACTTGTTGTTGTATCATTATACGATGTTGCACTAAAAGCAAAATACAATGTACTAATACTTGCTACTGTAGCTGTTACACCTGATTGATATATACTACTAGGTACTAAACTTGCTGCTGAATAGGCTGTTGCAAATGTAGGAAAGTTCCAAGATATAACTTGATTATTAAAAACGTTTCCGTAAACCGTTGTACTTGTACCTGGTACATAGGTAAGTAAGGTAGCTGTTAAATAACGCGTAAAATTTGAGTTATTAAAACCTACAGCTGAAATAAGAGTAGCAGAAACAGTCATTGGTAATATTTAGTACGTTAATTAATCCATTCAACGTTAAGTAGCTCTGTATAAGCTGGCTTTATTTTTTGTATTGTCTGTATAATTTCGTTTTCTATTTGTAAACGAAGAGCAGGATCAGTAATTTGAGTACCAGAAATTCTTAAATTAAAGAATGAACTCTTTGAACCTGGAACTCTATGCTTAAAGAACTTATCAATACTTTCAATATATTGAAGAGTAGTTGTAGGTATGTTCCAAACAATATCGTTTGCTATTGTTTTTTCACGTATAAAATATTTTATAAAAAATGGGTCTACAGCGTAATCGTAAACCCTTACTGTATCTATAGCACCATTCCAAATAAGAGATGTAGTTTGCAATTCATTATTTAAATTATCACCTTTACCAGTTGGTGTACCAATATACATATCGTTTTTATAATCGTAACTTAATGTTAAATTACTCGGTATTACCAAGGTATTTCTTAATTGATTATCAATGTATAAACTAAGAGTATTATTTTTATAAGTAGCAGTAATGAGGTGCCAAGCATTATTTACTAAATACTGTACAGGTACAGAAAGATTATATACATAATAAGACGGGTTATATGTAGCGGATGTTTTAGCAGATACTCTAAATTGTAACTGATTATTATTATGAAACAGAACTTTATTAAAAATTCTTCTTCTTTCATACCCTGTAAAATCTCCATTACTATTAAAAGTAATATTAGGTAAAGTATTGTTTTGATTAGCTGTTAAAGGGTCTGATAAATCTAGTGTTGTGGCTAGAGCGGTTGTTTTTAAAATATTACCGTTTAAATCTACTTGATATAAATTTCCTTCTGTGCTAAAATAAATTAAAGCATACCAGGTAAAACTATTTGTATTACGGTTATATGTATTAATAAAACTAATATTTTTATTATCTTGGGAAAGAATTCCTATATTAAAAGTATTGTTAATATTAGTGTTTAAATTAATTGTAGTAACAACTGGAGAATCGTTTAACACCCAAAGATTATTATTTGGATCAATTGCTAAGTTAGCATTAGTTGGTGTAGGGCTGTTTAACGTATAATACAAGATACCGTTAAGGTAAAGATTACCGTCATTACTATTTACAGTCCATAAATTGTTATTATTATCGTATATAGCAGCTAAACTATTTTGTATAAATTGTATATTACCGTTTATATCAAAAACTAACTGACTATTTCCGGTTACTGTTGTTGAAGATAAAATAGCATAAGAGGATGTTAATAGATTTTGTTGAACAAGGTTTTGATCAAATAAGTATGAACCGGATAGAGTTACAACTATAACATTATCATTACCATCAATAACTAACTGCGTACTATTTGTAATACCTAAGATAGTATTTGAATACGCTAACGAATTTCCTATATGATCATATTTTGCTAAAACAGAATTATCTGCATCAGCAATTATTACTCGGGAGTTTGAATTAATACTAGCTACAACTGGTTTGACTGGTTGATTAATATTATATCCTATATTTTGATCATCGTAATTTTTATTATCCTGATTAAAATAAATTAAATGACCATAGGTACTTTCCGGTATTACGTAAAATGGGTTATAATTTAAATTGTTATAAAATACACTATAACCTCCACGGTTTAAATTACCAACTAGTTGAGTGCTTGTAGCGTTATTCCAATTACTATTAAATGCCCAAAACGTTAAAGTAAATTCGTTAGAAAGATTATAAGATTTATTATACGAAACTTTAGCACTAATATAATCTGTATTAGCAAAATTTAAAATATCTCTATCTGTATAATTTGGTTCACTATAACCGACAAACCAATACGGTTGAGGATTATCTATTGTAATGGTGTTATTATAAATAGAACTATCTATTGTAGTAGTGTTCCAGTTATCAATATTAAGTCTTAATCTACTGTTATCAGGGCCTGCAAATGTTTGTACAGCACTTAAAGCGGCTTGTTCACCATTATGAAAATACTGATATAATACACCAGGTTCAAGTGTTAATGTTGAGGGTACATCATAATATAGAGTTGGTGAACTTACATATGAAGCACTATTTAAAGGGGAATAACCGGCACTTAGTACCTCTCCATAATCAATATAACCTGGGTAGTAATAACGATCTATCCAAATAGGTGTATCGTTATCTGTAGCAGCATAGAGCCAGGAGCAAAACCAAGCACCATCTTGAACTGTAGAGTTGCCCCAAGGTGTTGTATTACCGTAACCTCCCTGCTTTTTAAAAATTCTATCTGCTAAAGCTGGTATAGTACCTGCTACAGCTCCATCTCCTATTAATGTAGAATTAGAAAGAGTTTGTGTAGCGGCAAAAAACGGTACGTGAAAATAGGTCGTTTGATCTGATGCTAATACAATTTCATTAGTACTAGCTTCGTACCCTAAATGAATCTTATCATTACCGCCTGTCTGATTAGTACCGGTAAAAATTTTATAATAATTTCTTTGTTGTAAATTAGACATATTAGTTAGTTGTAATAACCTGCTTAGTGTACGTATTGTCAACAGGTGCAGGACCTCCAGTCGGTGTTAAGTTTGTTTTTAAATTAGCTATATTAACGGTTATTGTTCCACTTTCTGTTGCTAGTTCGATAGGAAAGTCTAATAAAAGATTTGTTGCTAATCCTCTAAATTCTTTATTAACAGATAACGTTTTATTTTCTGTACCTGTTTCAATATCGTAAAAATATGTTACCCAATCGTTATTAGGTACAAAGCCTGGTTTTATTGAAGTTGTAGTAACAGGTGTACAATTAAAAATACTTTCATTATATACGCCATTACCTAAAACAAGTCCTGTAGCTCTTAAATTAAAATCTTGAGAATTAAGAGATAAAAATCTATAACCTGAATTTGTTAGTGTGTAAAATTGTATAGTATTGTTTTGATATACAACATAAAATCTTTGTCTACTAATATTATTAGTATCAAGGGATGTACTGCTAACAATAACGTTATAAGGATAAGAACTATTTACTTGTAAATAATTACTGTTAATAAATAACTCAACTTGATTTGTATTTGGTATCGGGGATATATGAAATATGGAAGCACTACTTTGCTGCTTTAAAGGGAACGTACCATCTGTGTTATTATATGTAATGTATTGAGTGTTATTAACAGCGTTGCGAGGTTGAAGAAGTACGGAACCTGGAACAACTCCTATACTATCAGTAACAGGGGAATTAAAAATATTATTTAAATTTACTGATGATGTTAAAACGAAACAAGAACTTTTGTTAATAGTTACATCTTGAAAATTTGTTAGCCCTTGTATGTTGTAAGTATTATAGCCATTCTTATACGAGTGAGTTGTAGAAGCAAGAGCTTCATTTCTATAATATTGATAATTCAATACAACAGGAGAAAGGTTAGAAAGAGTAGCGTAATTAACATTAGCCATTATCGATTATTTATTTGTAAAAATTAAACAATCAGTGTATTACCGTTGTTTCCTGTATATAAGGTAGGAGAGCTAATTGGACTTACTATTGTAGTTGGTGGTAAGTTAGGAGTAGGTAACATAATTGCTGTTGTTGCTACAGCAGCTGTTGTAAGGAAGGAAGCATTACCATTAATATCAAATACATATATATTATCCTTTGTATTAGCGTTTCTTGCTTTTAATATATTAGCATTAGCAGGTACTAAAGGTATAGTAATAGGTCCTACTGTTATACAGCAAGAACTAGCTGTATTTGTATTAGCACTATAGCAAGTTAAAGATGGATAAAATACTGGATAGGTATTTGTACTATTGCGATAATATGTATATGTAATATCGTAATTACGTACATCAGAAGGATCAGCTGAAAAAACATTTGTAAACGTAAAAACAGGATCTGTAGGAGCGGAATAGCGAGTTACAGTTTTAGTAAGAGAGCCGTCTCCTAAATTCCAATCTATTCTATCTATAGGGAACGATCCACAAATAGAGCCTCTTGGTGTAAGTTGTACGGTAAGCTGAGAAACACCTGTTAACGGACTTGTTAAGCTGTACATACTAGCTGTAGGTGGTATCTCAAGTACCTGAACTATACAATTGTTTATCAATTTTTGATAAACGGTCATAGTGCCGTTATGAGGTACGACGGGTTGTTGACATATAGAGTTATTAGATTCTATAGACCAGAGTTTAGCGTATTTACCTGTCGATTTAGATTGAGCCCAAGTGACAGGGTTATAACTTCCTTGTTTTAAATAGTTCCAATTCCAAGCAAAGCAATAATTTTGAATACATAGATACTGTTGACCGTCCCAGGTTTTAGGTGTCGAAGCAGAGCTACTATAGCTATCCCAGGTTTTATATGTTAAATTTTGAATACCTGTTATTGAACTACTTGGTTTAAATTCAAGATTATTCCAAAACCAGTTTATATCGTAATCTCCAAAACAATTACCTGGAGATGTAACATCGGTAACTCCTTGTAATGTTGACTGTATATGTTGTAGAGATATATTATATGTTCCAGGCATTATAAACACATGAGAAGCATTATATGTTGTACTTAGCGGAGTATTATTAGTACCACTCAATGAAACAATATTAGAATTAATATTGTAATAATCATTAAAGTTCCAATTGTATGTTGTTGTTAACCCGGTTATATTCGGATTATAGTAAGGGCTTGTTGGACCGTAAATAGTGTCTGATGTTGACGTATTGTTAACAAACACTTTAAGATAAGGAGCATAACCAGTTACAATTACTACCCCGTTACTATTTGTTGATGTTGTTGCTGTTAAAGTGCTAGATAATACAGGTACACCTTGATCCCAAGTATAATTTGATGGAACTGTTTGAGCTGCTGAAAATGTAAATCCTGTAGTGTACGACATTGTATTAATTATTGACTAGTTACATTTAATGTAAGTGTGTAGTATGTTGGTCCAATATTATTGCTTACATAAAACGGTATATTATATATACCAGTTAAGCTAGGGGTTGTTAAATTAAAATTACCGTAAAAATTATTATAAGCAGTAGGTATAGTTGTAAATGTTAACCATGAAGGAGGGTTAGGTACTACAAAACTACTAGCAGGTTTATCAGGTACTAAAGTATAACTAAAAGGTGTATTTGCACTTAATGTTATATTGAGATTCTGTAAAATAGCAGGAGGATCAACTATAGCTGTTGCACTGTTTGGTGTATAAACTGTTATTGTATTAATAACAGGTACTTGAGGATCTTTAATAACTATTTCAATTAAATTATCGTTATTGTTTATATCTTTAGTTAATATAGCAAATAGATATTGAGATGTTAACTCGTTGTAAGAAAGTATCGGGGCCTGTATACTTGAAAGACTAAGACTACTTAAACTACTAATTGTAGTAATATCTGATACATTATTAGGGAATATTTTCTTAATAATATAATTTGAAACATCGTACTGGTAAAGCTCAGGAGTTAAATTTGTGCCTGAAAGACCACAAACAGATAATACTACTTGATTATTATCTGGAAAGAACCATGTATCTCCCATTGTAGCGTATACGCTATTGTTGAAGTTATAACCGTTAAACTCTCTAGTTAAGCTCGGTGTAACAGGGATAGCAAGGGAAAGTCCTCTTGATACATCTGGAGTACTGTATATTGTACCGTTTGTAAAATCGTAATTGATTTTATCAAGTATAGCACAACCAGATGTTTCAACATAAAGAATATCAAAGAATGTATCAATCTTAAATACGTTACCACCAGTTAAGTCATTATAAAGATTACTACTACTAATACCAGCGTATGTATTAAACACCCCTGTTAGAGAGGTAGTAGCAGGAGATACATACTGTAAATTATTACGTGTCCAGATTTGACCTGGTACATATTTACGATTAGCAGGTCTTACATTTTCTATATTTTTATATAATCCGTATTGGTTACCGAAAATATCAGTAACCCAGTTGTCTAACTGTAAACCATTTTGTTTTAGTATTTGAGATCCGTTCCAAGCATTTACATTATCCGCACCTGCAAATGAAGCAGTTCTGTTAGCAGTATCAGTCCATTCTGAGTCTTGAACACCTCCCCAAGGTGTTTGTCTAGAGTTAGGTAAAACAATACCTATTTTGTTATTAGGATTTGTTTCATATGTTGACTGATAAGGTATAAATTTTTGATACTTCTTAAAAATATCTTTTTGTATATTACCAGCTATAGAATTTGATAACGAATTTTCTTTTAACCATGAACTATTCTCAAGAGTAATTGTATAAGGTGTTGGTTGATCTTGTTGAGAGAAACCTCGAATACCAACTGTTTTTGTTATATCTTCAAATATACCTGTTAACGCAACTGATGATGTATTAAGTGTTGTTGTATAGCTTTGATCAACATAAACAGACATACCTAAATTACTAGGTATGAAATATTCCCCACTATCGTTTGTACTATATAACCCATCAAAAGCAGGGAATGCCGCTACTGTAGGGAAGATTTGATTAGAGAAATTAGCCCAAGGTGTTAAAGCTTTTATGTCTAATAGTGCTGATGCATTACTATAAACAGTGAAGGTATCAACTGGTGTCGCTGTTATATTCCATACGAACGGGTTTAAAGCGTTGTATAAGATTTCAACAGGTTGAGTGTCAACGTAATTTTGTAAAATAATATTTGACGGTATTGTCGTTGGCGTAACAATTGCTTCCGTTTTAATATTATTAAGTTGATACCCTAAATTAGATGTTGTTGTTGTAACGTTTAAGGTACACCACGTATTAGTATTAACGTATGTAGCTAGATTAACAAATTGAGTCCAATTTATACTCGCAATATTTTTATTTGTATATTCTAAATATAATCCTGAATAAAGTTCTATATCGGAAATTTCAGGTTGAGTTAAAATATTATAACTGTCAACAAGACGTAAAGGTGTACCTTGGGATTGTATACCTTTGTAACCGGTTGTTAGATCTTTTTGATCGTATATTTTACCCCAGTAAGGTCTGGCTCCTATATTAGCATTATTAATATCAGTATTTGTTGAATAGTTAAACGTACCGTAATTCCAACCAACTAATGAGGTGTTTAAAACAAATCCTGGAACAGATGCACTATAGCCTGTAGTTGTAGGAACTGAAGTAGTATTAGAAATAGCTGTAAGAGGAGGTATATTATTAAAAATAAATGTACCTGATATACCTGTACCGTTTGTTCCATTTGACGTATAATGAGCAAAACCTAATCCATTAGCTGATATAGCTGTTAAGGAGGTATAGTATAAACCAGTAGCAGTTGGTGTAAAACTAAAATAAGGCGTATTATAAAAATATGTTATAGTGTTATCTGTTACTGATGATAAAGACCAGACAGTAAAACTCAAAATATTTGTATAGTTAATTAACGGATATTGATTGTAAGTATCAGTTAGATTTAAAGCAGCAGGGTTAGTGTAAACGGTTTGTGGATATGTAACTTGAAATGTTTTTTCAACGCCTACAGAATTTAAACCTATAGACATATAATCATAGTTTGACCAAATAGAACTTACATTTTGAGATATATCTTGACTTACTGTTTGATAAGATATTAAATTATAACCTACTGAACCTGCTCTTGAATATAAAAGTATATCTCCTGGAGATATAATCATTTGAGATGCTTGCCCGGTACTATTCCAATTACCGTTTATATCTTGAGTAGCTTGTATCCAAACTGGTTCTTGAATAGATGTAGTTGAAGAGTTTGTATTGTAATCATAACGAGCAACATATTCCGGTAAATTAACACTAGTATCATTATCACTAGCACGGTAGTAAATGTAAGGAATACCTTGTTTTAATGTTGGTGTACCTGCATTAGAGACCCATTGTCCGTTACCCCAACCAACATTATTATTGGTCTGAAACCACATAAAGTTAGGAGAAGTTGCTGTTGTTAGTCCTGATAAATCAGTCCAAGTTGTAAGGTCTAAGCTACCTGGGTCAGAAGTATCTTGTACAATAAAATCGTTAAAGTTGTTAAATGTACTTCCTTGTTGACCAAACGGAGAAAATAAAACAGCATTACATGTACATAAGTTATAATCTTTATATGTAGTATTAGGAGTAGTTACTAACTTACAATCCGGTTGATGATTAACAGATAAAAATACAGTATTAGGGTCTGTACCATCTGTTCCATTCCATATAAAACGAGTGTATGTACCTGAACTTACTATACACTGTAAAGTTGTTTGATTAACAAAATCTATAGAAAGATTACTTCCTGGTAAAGGTGTGGTAGTTTCAGTACCCGATAACCAACAACATTGTAGAGCTGTTGCAGGTGTAGCTTGATAGTTATTAACTTTATATATAACATCAGCACTTGATAGAGCATTACCAGCTACGGCAAAATCTATATTAAGACTACTTACAGCTACTGGTGAACAAGTGTTATTAATATTAGTTGGGTAATATGTCGGATAACTTGATAGAGAATTAATTTGTTCAAACGGCCAAACTATTTTATTAGTAGTATTAGGCGCTATAGAGATATCTGTATTAACAAATTTATATAACCAAGCACCTACACTATTGTCAGCAAATTCTGTAGGGTTTTTATAATCTGGTGCTAAAGTACGTACTCTTACTGTATCAGCTAACGCATAGTTTGTGTTAGGTAATGCCTTACTATCAATAAGAGAAGTATCGTTAATTTTTAAATTAGTTGTAGTAGCGGAAAGAGTAAAGTTTGAAGCCCAGTATGTACTTAAAATTGCTTCCTTAACATCTGGATTCAAATATGTAAATTGAGGATTAGATGATAAACTTACACCAGTCCAACTAACGTTTTCAGCAGATAGACCATAGCCAGGGAAAGGATAAACAAATACCGTTTTATCGTTAGCATTAAGCGTAGCTGCCATCGGAGATGTAGTATAGTTATATAGTTGGTTATACAACCAAGCACCTTGAACGCTTGTTAATGTCTGTACAAAAATAGTATCAGCTAAATCAATACTTGAACCACCTGTAGCTAATGTTTCAATACCCGCATTAGTTAAGAGTTGTGGTTGATAGTAAGGATAGGTTTTAGCAACATCCTCGTACATAGTACCTGGCCAGTACCATGTATTATTACCTCTTTCAAGCTGTATTTTAAATGTATCTTGTTGTACACTTAAAGTGTTGTAATTAGTTGTAGCTATATATTTGTTTTGACCTATATAGCTTTCAGCTAACAAGTTACTATACGCTAATATATTGTTATATAAAGTATTTTGAAAAGCCGGATCAGCTGATAATACAGAGGTTTGTATCAACGGATTAGTTGATAAGGAGTAAACTCCTAAATTATAAATCCAATTCGTTGATGTTAAAGCTAAATTTTTTGTTGTAAGAAAATTTAATAAATCAGTATTATTAACATCGTAATACGCTGAAACAGGCAAAGTAGGAGATTGATCAAAATAAGAATGAGAATCGTATAACTCTTCAATTTGAACATTAATATAATCTTTTACTGAACTTAAAGACGGTATACTATTCCAAATAGTTGCAGGTAAAGATACTAAGGAGTTATTTTTTTGAGTATAGTTATCAAGTATGTAGTTTTGTACTTCTTGATTAATACCTGTTTCAGAACCTGCTAGGTTATATTTCAAACGTGTTTCTTTTATTTGCTTTCTAAGCTGTAAATAATAGATAGATATTTCTTTAAGTTTTTTAGCAAAATATGGTATAGCTAATAATATTTCTTTTGTATTAGTAATATCAACATTATTATACCAATTTTGAGTTTCTTCTTGAGAGAAGAAAACTTGTAACTGTCTTAGTAAAGCAAGATAGTTTAACTGTAATTGAGTTGATGTGTTATTAGTTTGAGCTGCATTATTTTTAAACCAATTTGTAAGATATATATTATAAAGCTGATATTCTTGACCAATAGTTATAAACTGATGAGAGTTATACCAGTCGGTAAAAGAATAAGGGGCACTACTATCGGTTAACGCGGTAGTACTAATAGGTGCGTTATATCTCTGTAATGTTTGGGGTATACCAGTGCTCACTCTAGTTATTTAAGAAGAGATTCTTTGTTAACAAGTATCTAAAAGAACTTTCAATGATACCGTTATCACCGTACCAATCTTCAAATGTTGATAGGGTAGGATTGAGAAGAGTTTGATTTGAATTCCAATCAATAATATTATTAAAGTAATTACCTGAAAGATCTGGAAAACCTAATAATCTATTTTTTGATATAGAAGATATATCTAACATATTTTTAATATCTGAAGGATAGAGAGTAGCATAGGTAGATGGATCAATATCAACAAATTTTGCTAAGTTTAATAACTGATCAGTCAAACAAGTATCTACGTCAGAGTGATTCTGTACGAAGTTAGCTATTCTTTCATATGTTACTTGACCTACATCTTCATTAGCACTTAGATACCCTGTACCTACAACAGCAGGGAAAAACTGATCAAAGAGAACTGTATTTTCTTGAAGATTTTCAGGTAACGCTAAAGATTTATAATACGCTGCTGTATTAAATGATTCATTAATACGTTTTATCTGATATGGGTTACTAAAATCATTTATAGCAAAAGGAGCTGAAGTACCAGAGAGTAAAGCTGAAGTTAATAATTGAAAGTTAGTATATTTCTGATACCATTTGTTACCTGTCCAGTCTCCAGTAGCTTGAGCTGAACGAAACAAATAATTACCTGAATTAGTAACTGTAAAAGAAGTATTAGGATCAGTATAATAACTGATAGTGTTATTAGGTACAATCTGTATTTCTCTAAATATAGGATCGCTTATAAAGTTAGGGGTATTACTATTAAGTGTATTAATAGTTATAGACTGAGGTACAGCAGAAGTAAGTATATATGTTGAATTGTAAGGTGCATCAATGACCCATAAACGATCATATACGTCAACAGCAAGTCCGGTAAAGTCTTCATCAAAGTTATAAATTTGATTACCGGAAACAGTATACGTACTTGTAGTCCAACTAAAGGTATAGGTCATACTTTGTACACTAAAGTCAATTACTGTACTAAGAGATGATATTAAAGAAGATTGAGAGTATACTACCCCGCTTGCAGCCGTAAGGAGGGTAAAGTTGGAAAAAGAATTACTAGGATCGTTATAATACAACGTTGTCGTATTTTTACCTATATCGTAATAACCTATACCTCTTATACTGTGAGTGAACCAAAGATTACCTGCACGGTTAAAGCTTAACTCTCCTGGTCTAGGTATACCTGTAACGGTATTCATTAAGGTATAGTTAGTACCGTTATATTGTTGTATATTTCCTGGTATAGCAGAAGTTTCGTAGCTATTTGATACCCAAACGTTATTATTGTTATCGATAGCTAAAGCAGCAGGTACACTGTTATTAGGTAATGTAATAGCAGTTAAAGGGTTCCCGTATGTATCAAACTTTACTAATAAACTACATAAAGAGAACGAATAAGTAGCCCAGCAATTATTATTTTTATCGGTTTCTACAGTGGGTGGTTTAAGTAAATAATCTTCTTCAACAATATCTGTTTTGACTTTTGGATCTCCGGGATAGTTTGCTGCACTGTTTATACCTAATAAAGACGCAGGAGACGTATTAAACAATAAATTAAAATTAGGATCAAATTTTAAAATACTATGATCATTAAAAAGAGAAATCCATATATTGTAATTACTATCTATAGAAACATTAGCAGGAGTATAAGCTAAAGGGTTATATACAGACTGAAGAGTATCAGTATAGGTAACAAATATATTTGTATTTGTTGGTAATACTGAATCGAATATTAACTGATTGTTAACAACATCTAGAACGTAGTTAAGAGAACCTTGATATACTCCTCCTATATTAACTAAAAATGTTTTATACGGATTACTAATATAAACACTGTTACTTGACAAGGATAAAATATTAGTTGGAGTAGTTAAATTAAAAGTCCATACATACGGATTTAATAAGCCTGGTAAGTAAAATACCTGAATAGGTAGATTAGCTGAAGGTACAGCGTCTGGAGCAAAAGAGATAGTATAAGCTGATGGTGTTATTGTGTACGAAGAAGGAGATTGCATTATCCCGTCTACGGTAACAATATAATAATTTGAGCTTGCTGAAAGAGACGGATTACCGGTTAAAGGAAAAACAGATGCAGGTACACTACTTGCACTAGTCCAATACTGAATAGAAGAAATATAATTAGAAGAAAGACTTGTACTGAATATTTCTGTTACATTTAAAATGGTGTTAGGTGAAGGTGTTAAATCAGGTACTGTAAATTGAAATGTGTTATTGTTACTAATTGAATATATACCCGGTGACTGTATTACTCCATTAAGTGTTACTATGTAATTGTTAGGGTTTGTTGAAGGGCTAAATATATTATCTAATATATAAGTAGTTGATGAAAGAACAGGTGTTGTAACATTAAAAGTTTCTTTTAAGAATGTACTCTGATAGGGATTATAATGATCGTAATTATAGAGATTGTACGATGCAGTTAATACACCAGTATTTGTAAATCTATACAGCATGTCTGCTTCAGCATCTGCAGCAACAATACTATAATCTCTAGGATCTATAGCTATACCATATATACCTGAAAACCCGGTCATATTATAATTGAACGTAGTTGGAGCTTGAATAGGTGGTACGTTTACTTGCTTAATATAACCATCAATTAACGAATTACTATTATTAAAATTATTAATAGCGTTAGAGCTACCACTTATATAAGGGGTAAGAGTAATTTTATTTAAAATATTTTGTTCAGGATTAGAAATCCAAACAGATGTATTAGGTACAAGACCTTGAGGGTAAGGAAACGCACCTGTTAAATTAACATTATTAACGGCGGTAGTTTGAGCTGTTATACTTGTGCTAGGTATTGATGTTAAAGAAGTAAGAGAAGTAAAAACATATCCACCTATAAGAGCACCGTTAGCGTCAGTTTGTTGAACATATAGAGGAGATGTTTCAGTATAAAATGTGTTTAATGGTGTACCGCTTAATGTTAATGTTAACGGGTATTGGTTACCTAAAGTATTTGTAGCTGGATAAGAAAATAGAATACCACTTGTATCACTATAAGCCCCTGATAAAATATAGGAACGATTACCGTGATAAGTAACTACTGTTGGTATCTCAATACCGTTATACTGAAGAGGGTTTATATTGTCAATATAGTTAGCTGTTACTTTTAGTAAGCTTGGAAGTAAATCATTAACTTGCCATATAAGCCCAGCTCTAACGGCCTGATTATTAGCGTAAGACGGATAAGGATATACACTAGAATATGTTGAAGGTACTCCAGGTATATTTGATCCGTACGGTGTACTAAAATTATTAGTCTGTAAGGTAGCTGTAATTAATAAAGGATTATTAACTATAGGTGTACCTGTACTCATTGAATCAATATAATAAAATTGAGCTGTACCAGATACAGCTACAACTATACCGTTAATATAAACGGGTACTGGTACTACAGAAAGAGATGTAACAACATTAGAATCAATATCAGTAAAATACCAAGTAGGTGTTAAAAAATTCCATTTACTAGGAACATATTGTAAAGGAGTAGAAAGAGAATTAGCAGCGTATAAGTCAACGTTTAGTAGAGCTTTAGGATTTGAACTTATTACACTAATTTGAAAAGGTGTAGCTGTTGATTCTCCAGGATTAGCATAACTGTCAGGAATTTGTGTAAATGTAAGAAAATCATTATACGCTAATGAAGTTGTAACTTGTTGAGTAGCTATACTTGTGCTACCATTACCATCTACAGCTGTTAAAGATATATTATATGTGTTAGGGTAGTTATATGTAAAAGTAGGATTAGTTACATTATATACTAACTCTCCAGTACCTGGATCCCAAATATATTTCCAATTAATATTATCAGATGTTGTTGTATTGGTAACAGTAAAATTTGTTGCCAATACATAACCATTAGAGGGAGAGACAGTAAAATTAGCTTGTATCATTTTTAGGAGCTGATAATATTGATTTGATTACCTAGATTGTTTATATTATCGTAGTAAGGAAATTCATAATAATTAAGAGATATATTGTTAGTTGTAAACGTAGCATCTAATGACGGGTAAATTGGATTCCAAGCAAATAGAGATAAACCTTCTATGTAGATATCTGGATTATCTGTTCTAGATGTATAAAAAGTTTGTACACCATCGACAGCATAAATTTGCTGAGTTAAGTTACGAACATCTATTATTTGACCTAATCTTACTGCGCTTGTGTTAAAGTATGTTGTAAATACATTAACAATATCGCCTACAATAGCCTGATTACTTCTGAGAGAGTTAGTCTTTTTATGTACGTTTAAAACACAGAGGTTTTCATCAGTAGGTAGATTAATTTGATCTGGAGCAGATGCTAAACCTATACTTATAGCTTTATACACCGGATCAATAAAAACAGTCTCTGTAGTAGCTACTTTGCTACTATTAATTGAAGAGCTAATTAGTTGCTTTTGAGCTGGTAGTATGTAATTTGGTACAAATGCGTTTGACTTAGGTACAACAATAACGTACACGTTATTAAAGTTGCAAGCATCAGAATAAGTTACCTGATTGAATAATGCTCGATCGGTAATTTGTGGATTTGTAATACCTAAATTATAAAAATACTGCATATACCCGGCAATGTAATCATTGTTATTAACACACTTAATATCTGCAATAAGATTACCAAAATTTGTTTTTACATATGTTACATAATCTTGCGTAGTTACAAGACGGTTTTGACTTCTATAATTTGCTGGTGCGTTATTTTGTATTGACTGTACAGTTTCAGGCGGATTAAATATTGTTGAATTTGTACTATTTGTAAAATTAATATTTTGTAATTGAGCGGTAGTTAGATACTGATATTGTTTAACAAAAACATCATTTATTATTTGATTATATTGAGTGGTATTAAACAATGTTATAGTGGATGTTTTAGGATTAAGAGTACCTGGTCCTACTTGTCCAGTAGCTCCATCAGAAGCTAAATAGTAAACTGCTACTTGATCACCTGTTTGTAAACGAAGACCGTTAATATTGTTACCGAAAGTTATTTCGTAGTAGCCTTTTTCGTTTAAACGAATTTGATACTTTGTAGCTGATCCGTTTTCTAAAAACAAATTAGGACTAGATGTATACTGTAACCAAGTACCTGTAGCTACCGGTTTAACGTAAACATCTATATTAAAGTGATCAATAATATTTTTTTCTGGATTAACTATTAAAACTTCATTTTCATCTCCTGCCGCTGTATATACAGGGTATTCAACATACTTACCTTCATATAAAAGAGTTGAATTTTCAAAATTAGTTAATTCTTCTGCTGTTTGATTAAGAGACTTATTGAAAGATACATTCTTATTAAATGAAAAATTAATACCGTTAGTAGGTATATAGGAATAAAGAGGTATAGTGTAAACACCTTGATTTAATTGAGACGCTGTACAGGTGAAAGATAACGTTGAAGTTTGATTACCAACTGGTGAATAATCAATAAGCTTAACAATACGATTAATATTTTCATAAAGCTGGGCTTCAGAAAACATAGATTCGTTAGATGTTTTATTTAAATAGTAAATTAAGGTATTGTAGGAATAAGCAACGATATCAATAATACAAGATAAATTAGAACCAATGAAATTTTGATCTGTAAAAACGTTCTGTGTGTTAAGCCTATTAATAATAAGCTGACGAAGAGACATTGCATCAAAAGAAACATAACCTCCTTGAGGAATATCAAAATTATTAAATTGTGTTTGAGGAGTAATATTTGCCATATTTTATTAGTTATTTGTTATATTGATAAATTTTTGCTGAGTTATATCAAAATTATAATACAAACTTATATTTGCATTGTAAATTGGTATTAAGACTACGATAGTAATTATGTATAAATTACTGTCAGGATCAGCTACTACATTAACATTTAATGGTGTTACTCTAGATTCATAGAGCGTAATTGTATCAAATATTTTTCTACCTATAAGTTGAGCGTTATATTCAGTAATTTGTTCAAACAAATAACGTTTTAAATTTAGGCCGTATTCAGGGAATAAAAAACGTTGTCCGGGTAAAGTATTAAAAAGATTTGTTAAAGAGTTAGATATAGCACGATCGTCATAACTAGCTTGAATATCAGCACCTGGCCTTGAAGGATTGAAACCGGGTAAAACATATTGATTTTGCTGTATATCTAAATATAAATCTTTATAAACATACTGATTTGTATTATATATATCAGCTATTGTTTTTAGTTCTGTAATTTTAATAGCCATTTATACTATTATTTAGGGGAGGAGTTGCTTAAATAATATCACAAATATGGATACACAGTTTAATTTAGTACTTGAAGGTATAATGGAACGCTATCAACAAGGCGGGTTTGTAATCGGTGATCGCGTACGTTTTCGCGATGATTGTTTAAAGCTTGACTTTTTTAAGCAAAAGGCTAGTAACTTTATTGAGATGATACAGGCTTGTATGCATCCTAAATTTGATCTTAACTTAAGAGTTTCAGCTGTTAAGAGTATTTATCCAACAACAACTCAGAACTATATGGGTGGAACTGAAGCACCTGATAACATCTATGTTGATGTTATCATCGAATACGCCCCTGGTCTTTATCGTAACCCGATGACAGTTCCTATTGAAGCTTTAGAAATTCAAGATGATGGTATTAATCGTGGTCCTGTACCTGATAGTGTTAAATATGACAACGATGTTAATATTAAGCCTAAAAAGGTAAAAACAAAAGAAACAAATGAATTTAAAGCCGAAGTTAATTTGAACGGCAAAAATATTAAACTTCCTGGGGGAAGACAGTGGAATAATAAAAACGATCATTGGAAAGATCTTCCAAAGAATAAACGTATCACAAAAAGCACTTAAAAGGTAGAAAAGTGCTAAAACCTCACTACAATAATCACACTCGAACTATGTACCGCAACCAATTAAATAAACAAAAAATATGATCTTCGACGAACAAATTAGCCGCAAACCAAACAATTATAAATGGACAGATGAGTTCATTGAAGCAATGCATAACGGATTCTGGACTGATAAAGAATTTTCTTTTAAGTCTGATGTTCAACAGTTTAAAGTTAATTTAACAGATCAGGAAAGAGAGATTATTATTCGTACTTTGTCTGCTATCGGTCAAATTGAGATCGCTGTAAAAACCTTCTGGGCTAAATTAGGTGAGAATCTTCCTCAGCCTTGCTTTCAAGATCTTGGATATGTTATGGCTAATGTCGAAGTTATTCATAACAATGCCTATGAAAGACTTATTTCTGTTCTTGGACTGGAGAATGTATTCGAGGAAAACCTTAAGCTTGATTGGATTGAAGGTAGAGTAAAGTATCTTCGTAAGTACACTCATAAGTTCTATAAGGATTCTAAGAAACAGTATCTTTACGCACTCATTCTTTTTACTCTCTTTGTTGAAAACGTATCTCTCTTTAGTCAGTTCTATGTTATCAATTGGTTTGCACGTTTTAAGAATGTTCTTAAGGATACCGATCAGCAGGTCAAGTACACTCGTAACGAAGAGAACATTCACGGTATTGTTGGTACGAAGATTATTAATACAATTAGAGATGAATATCCTGAGCTCTTTGATGCAGAGCTTGAAGAGCGTATTCTTCATGAAGCTCAAATGGCCTTTGAGTCTGAAGCTAAGATTGTTGATTGGATGGTAAACGGTATTAAGGAAGAAGGACTATCAGCTCCTATCCTTAAAGAGTTTATCAAAGATCGAATTAATGAATCTTTAGCAGGTATCGGGTTTAAAAAAGCTTTTGACGTTGATAAAGAAATTCTTAAAGCTACAATGTGGTTTACAGAGGAATTACACGGTAACAATATGACCGACTTTTTTTATGCTCGTCCGGTCGAGTACGCTAAGAAGAATCAATCATTCTCTGAAGACGATTTATTTTAATTTTATATGACAGAACACATCTATTGGCTTAATAAGGATTCTAGGAAATTTTTAGAACGTGGTTACCTTTTAGAAGGAGAAACTGCCGAACAAAGAATAACTGATATTGCAAAGGCTGCTGAAAAGCTTCTTAAGCTTAAAGGCTTTGCAGTAAAGTTTGAAGAGTATATGCATAAGGGGTACTATTCTCTTAGCTCTCCTATTTGGTCAAACTTCGGACGTAAACGTGGTCTACCTATTTCTTGCTTCGGTTCATATGTTCCTGATAACATGGATGATATTCTCTATAAAATTGCTGAGGTAGGGGTTATGTCAAAAGTTGGTGGAGGTACATCTGGTTACTTTGGAGCTATTCGTCCTAGAGGTACACCTATCTCTTCAGGAGGTGAAGCAACAGGGGTTCATCATCAGTTAACAGTATTTGATTCTCTTACGAATTATATTTCTCAAGGCAATGTTCGTCGAGGTTCATTTGCTGCCTACCTTCCTATTGATCATCCTGACATTGAAGAGTTCTTAAAGATAAAAGGTGAAGGAGATTCTATTCAGGACCTTTCAATCGGAGTCTGTGTGTCAGATGAATGGATGAAGTCTATGACTGAAGGAGATAAAGATAAGCGTAAGACTTGGGGGTTAATTATTAAGAAGCGTTTTGAATCAGGTTATCCCTATATCTTTTTTTCTGATAATGCTAATAATCAGGCTCCTCAAGTTTATAAGGATAAAGGTCTTAAGATTAATCATTCTAATCTATGTTCAGAGATTATGCTCTCTAATGGACCAGATGAGTCATTTGTTTGTGATTTATCTTCTATGAATCTTGAACGATGGGAAGAGTGGAAGAATACTGACGCTGTTGAGTTCTTAGTATTTTTCTTAGATGCAGTCATGACTGAGTTTATCGATAAGACTGAAGGTATGAAGTTTATGGATGCACCTCGGAAGTTTGCCATTAATCAACGAGCTCTTGGTGTTGGTGTTCTTGGATGGCATTCATTACTTCAATCAAAGATGATTGGCTTTGAATCAATGGAAGCTAAACTTCTTAACACACAAGTTTGGAAGTTTATTCGTGAACATGCTGATAAGGCTTCAGCAACATTAGCTGATATGCTAGGAGAACCACCTTTACTGAAAGGTTATGGTCGTCGTAATACAACTACCTTAGCTGTAGCTCCAACCACATCTAGTTCGTTTATTCTTGGTCAAGTTAGTCCTTCTATCGAGCCTCAGAACTCTAACTACTATGTTAAGGATTTAGCTAAGGGTAAGTTTACGTATCGTAATCCTTATCTCAAACAATTACTAAAAGATAAAGGTAAGCATGATGATGAAACTTGGAAGAGTATCCTTATGAAAGGAGGTTCTGTTCAGCACTTAGATTTCTTAACTCAAGACGAAAAAGATGTCTTTAAAACGTTTGGTGAGATTTCTCAGAAGGAGATTATCATTCAGGCAGCTCAACGTCAGAAGTTTATCGATCAAGGTCAGTCATTAAATGTAATGATTCCTCCTGATACTAAGCCTAAGGAAGCTAATGAACTTTATATCTTTGCTTGGGAACAAGGAATTAAAGCTCTCTACTATCAGCGTTCAGCTAATCCAAGTCAGATGCTTGCTCGATCAATTAACGATTGTAAGAGCTGTGAAGCTTAAGAGCTATAAACAACAAAACTAGCAGGATTGTAATTAGTAGCGGTACCTGCTGTATTTACAGTATTAATCTGAAATGAATTTGTTCCTTGATTTGATACTGTTAAAATACAGTTTGGTGAACCTGTACCTACGACTGCATAATTAGTATTTGGTAATGTAACACTTAATAATACATTGTATACCCCTGTAGCTGTTTTTGTAACACTTGTAACTTGATAACCATTTATTAAACCACTTGCAATTGTACCGTTAAATACACCCCAAGCTTTAGCAACAGTGGTTGAAGCAGGTACTGCTGCAGAAATATTACTAGTAACAGTATATAAATTAGATGATAAATTATTAACTAATGTTATTAAATTAGTTAAATTGGCATTAAAAAAACCTAAGGAATCTCCTATACAATCGTTAGGTTGTAAATAATTGAAAGTTAATCCGGCATTTGTAATTTGTTGCGCCATATAAATTATTTATCTTCTTTTTCTTCTATAACAACAGAATCAAGTATTTCTATAGGTTCTGGTTCATTTAGAAGTTGTTTAAATATCTCTTCTCTCGACGCTACTATTAAATTGTTGTTAACAACATTATTACCTGGAAGCATACCTGCTACTTCTTTTCTATTTTTTAGATCCATTTCTTTTAATTCTTTATCAATTTTACCTTTCTTATTAAGGAGGTTAATTCTGTTTAAGGCTTCTATACTTTTAGTAGCAGCATTAATGAGTTCGGATAAAGCAGCTATTTCATCGGGGTTCTGACCTTGGATAATATAATCCTTAATATCATCAACAGCGGTAATACTTGTATCAATTAATTGAGTAGTTCTTTTAAGAATGTAATCGTTAATGTTTTCATCATTAACTTCCATAGCGGGTACTTCTGGTTTTGGGGTACTTACAGGAAGTTCAAATGAAGATAATTCATTTAACAATGTATCTAAGTTGTCTGACATTACAATACTTAAGCTGGTAGTTGAAAATCTTAAACTATAAGATAATATATAGTATATGGAAATTACTGTAAATACTATGTACGGAACTTTTATTGTTCCTAGGGAAAAGACTGACGCACTCATTGCCTGGCTTCAAGCTAACGCCGTTAAGCCTGGACAGACTCCTATTGGAGAAGTAAAGCAGGGAGAGTATACTGGTCGTCAGCTTATCAACGAATAGAAACTTTACGTCTCTTGTATGTACCCCATACACCTGTTTGTAAAAAAGTTAAAGCGTTGTTTCTTCTTGTTTTAAGCATTTGTTGTACGTTTGGATGTTGACTCTTCGTTGCTAGAAAGTTTGTAAATTCTTGCTCAGTCATATTTGCAAGTTTTAGATCTCCTTTGCGACCATTTTGATTACCTTTTAATTTTTCAGAAGTAATTTTTCGACCTTCATTGTTTTCTTTTGTTTTACCTAAACACTGTTTTCTTAATTTTTCATTAATTAGATCGCGATTTTTTAATTGTGTCTCTCTAGAGCGTATAAGAGCTATTTCAGGCAATCTTCTACCTTTCATTCTTTCACTATGCTCTTTATCGGCGTTGATCCTTTCAGCAGATCTTCCTTTTTTGTATTTTGTTTTTGCACCTTTTTTTTGAGCTTCTGTTCGTTGATCGCCTTTTAAAAAAATTTTGTAGTGAGATTTTTTATATTGTTCAGGTGAATATACCGTATTTACTGTTGTCCATTTAGCGTTGCCATTAATACGGTTATAAAAATTAGGATTCTTAGACGCATTAACTTTGTATAGATATTTTTCTTCAGCCTCGAGAGCTTCTTTTTCTGTTTCATAATAGTGAACAACAGGTTTTTTAAAACATTGTATACCGTATTTTTGTATATCTTCTTTAAGGTATTTACTACTACCGTAGTAGTGCCCGTTATCTTTTTTAATTGTTTTATAACCGAAATAAAATTTTGGACCTGGCAATTTATTAATTCTAACTATAATGTACGTATATGCTTTCATCTTATAATACTTATTCTACCTCGGTAGGCATTGTTAACAATAATAAACCTTTTATTAAATTTGTAAAAACGCATAATGATGCACAACTACCTACAAAAGCGCATAAAACTGATACCGGGTATGATTTATATTGTGTTGAAGATACAGTTATTTACTCTCGACTTCATGGTATTGTACCTGTAGGATTACAAGTTGCTGATATTACCCCGGGTTATTGGTATCTTATTTTACCTAGAAGCGGCTTAGGATTTAAACATCAATTACAACCTCATTTAGGTGTAATAGATTCAGGTTATAGAGGTTCGTTAGACGTACAAATTTATAATTTCAGTGATAAAGATTATACTTTTAAAAAAGGGGATCGGGTTGCACAAATAGCTTTTTACCCGCTTGTTAATATGGAAACATCTTTTGCAGATGAAGTGACTGTTACAGATCGAGGTAATAAGGGTACTGGCAGTAGCGGCAAGTAAGTGTATAATAGCTTCATGTTCCAAGAGCTACTGGTAGAAAAATATCGTCCTAAGACACTGGATGATATTGTTCTAAATAAAGAAGAGAAGGATTATTTTGCTTCTTTAAAAGAGAAGGAAGAAATTCCTAATCTTCTTTTTGCAGGTAGTCCTGGAACAGGTAAAACTTCTTTAGCTAAGATTATTGTTAATGATATTTTAGATTGTCAGTATCTTTATATTAACGCTTCTGACGAAAATGGTATTGATACTATTAGAAGTAAAGTTATTGGTTTCTCTTCTACGAAGTCTTTAGATGGTAGATTAAAGGTAGTTCTCTTTGACGAGTGTGATGCATTGTCATTAGACTCTCAAAAAGCTCTTCGTAATGTTATTGAAGAGTATTCTACTAATACACGTTTTATCTTTACTTGTAACTATCTATTTAAAGTAATACCTGCTCTTCAATCTAGATGTCAGATCTTTAATCTAACTCCTCCTCTGAACGGCGTTTTAAATAGGGTTGTCTATGTCCTTAAACAACAGAACATCGTGGTTCCTGAAGAAGAGAAGAATAGACTGGTAGAACTAGTTAGAAGCGGGTATCCCGATCTTCGACGTGTAATAAATGATATTCAAAAGTTCTCTTATACTGGTACTTTGATTATCAAGGATAATCAGGTAAAGGGTATTGCTGAAAAGGTAGTTCAAAAGATTAAAGGTAACGTTGACTTAACCGAACTACGTAAGTTTGTTATTGAACGAGAGCAAGAGTTTTCTGGTGATTACTTACAGCTTTTAAAGGAAATGTTTGAAGTATTGTTTAGTGCTGGTGACAATAGTAATACTCTTTTAGTTATATCAGAATATATGTACAAAGACGCTATCGTCGTTGACAAAGAGATTAATTGGTTTAGTTGTTGTATTAACCTCCGCAACATTTGCGGGTTGGGACAGTAACGTACTGAATAGTGTTTGTAGTAGGTGTAAGCTCATCTAAAGGGGTATTAGATGATTGTAAAAAGTTGTTTATATCTTGAAGAGCATGAGTATGATCTCCGTATGAAGAAGTCTTGTAAACTTCAGCGTTACTGTTAGCATCATAAACAATACCTACAAAAGCACCATTAACTAAATCAATATTAGTAAAATAATTTTTCATTATATAGTATTAGGAAATATTGGATCAAGAGGTTTAAAGCGGTTTATCTTTACAGCGGTAATATCATTATAATAAACACCTGGTTCAAAGATATGTTTAATATCAATAACAAACCACTGACCATAAAATTTATCAGCATATGCGCTAGATTCAACTCCTTCAGTTTTATCAATAGATATAAATCTACCTACACGTCTAAAGGGTAACCCTAAGGTACGAAAATGTACACAGGCGTTTTGATAGATACCTGTGCGGAGAAGTTTTTGTAAACCGCTTGCTTGTCTTAAGACAGAATTATCTCCATAAAGTGAATAAACCGGTTTAATATCTTTACTCTGTTTATCTTGATTTAATGTTACTAAAAATAATCCTTCAGCTGCTCTACCTTGACCCCCTGATGTGTATAAGTTGTTTATGTAATTATTATCTATAAACGTTCTAGCTGTTGTTACTGAATTTGTTTCAAATTCAACTTTATATTGTCGATTTTTAAAATTAAATGAGTAAACAGGGGTTGTACAAAATTGTTGACTGTTAGTAAGAGCAGATATATCTACGAAACGATAATTCGTTATCATATTATATTTCATTAATTTCATATCTACTTTATTACTATTACCTATAGCAGTAGGACCTCTCTGTTTTTTAGCACCTGGTCTTTTATTTGGATCAGAGTATGTCTGTAAGTAAAAATGTTCGTATTGGTATTCACCTGGAGCAGTTTCTGTTTTACCCGCTTTTTCATAATAAGAAGCTAAGGGCTTTAAAGAAAAATAACCAATATCTAATTCTGTAGGACCTCTTTCTTTAGTTAATATACAAAAATCTCTAGGTATATTTGTTGTACCTCCAGCGTCTAAATCTCCACTTACGTGATAACTATAAACGTAATCCAAACATTCAGCAGCTGTTGACTCTGCAGGTGCTGTAAAAAATATTTCTCCACCACCTTGATCCCAGTCTTTACCACTTCCTACAGGGTCGTAATTAATATATGGTGTGGTCCAATTAGTAGATGAATTTTGAGCGTTATTTGTTTGTTTAATATCACTTAAAGATTGCTCAATAATTTCTTTAATAGCCATACCAGTAGGTATGGTAGCTGAATTATAGAAATTTGTACCTGGGGTATTTTGATCAGTAGTAGCAAGAGGAGAGAGACCAGTAGAATACTCTAATGTATTTGTAGACATTTTTTGATACCAAAAATCCCAAAAATATAATTTTAGCCCTTTCATTGTTGCCGACGCTGAGCCTGTTATACCTGGAAGCTTATCTACATCTTCAGCATCATAAACAGAGAAAAGATAAGAGAGTGTCCACATTACCTTATCAATATTATCGGGTAGATCACTATTAGCTGCTGCATTATTTTTATTTTGTATTTTAGGTATTAGCCTAACACGTAATAAATCACTTCCATCGTTTCTAAAAACATAAAAAGGTTTAAGAGAATTTTCGTTAACGTTTGTTGTAGCGTTAGCTACTTGACCAGTAACTTTGCTAAAAGCATTTGCACCTGCTTCTGGGTCGTATAAAAAAGATAAAGTACCTCCTACAAGCCAATTTGATAAAGACTCTTCAATATCTAAAGAGATAATAGCATTAGAGTTAATTGGAAACTGATCAACACCGTTATCTAAATAAATTTCAACTTCATAATCTAATTGATTAAATTTTGACTGAAAAACAGCTGATTGTACTACATTCATCTTATTGATTAATAGAATTAGCAATCTTGTTTAATATTTGAGAAACTATATTAGAATCTAAAATATAAAGAGAAGTACCTGGGGTAGGTATGGAGGTAGGATCAATAATATTATTAGAATTTAATATAACCCACCAAAGATTAGGAGTATTATAATTCTTATAAGATATATAAGGCCAAGTATCTCCGTTTACAACGTTATATTTTGTATAAAAACCTGGAGGTAAATTAGCTGGTATAATTACCGATTGAAGTAAATTATAGTAATAATACCCATTATTATCTTGGTAGACATTAAAAATTTGTTCGTAATTTTCGTCTGTTAGAGAAGGTAAAGTCTGAATACTATTTTGATTCATATATTATTTTTTTATAGCTTGTTGAGCTGTTCGTATAGATGTTGTTACTTGTTTAGATACACTATCAATTGCTCCGAATAAATTTTGACTAGGCATAACAAGATCTTCTAATGTCATATTTACTTCATAAGCGTCTGGTACTACACAAACTTGTCCTTTACTATCTACTAAAGAGCGCATATTTCCTCTATTATTAATAGTTAATTTACTTACAGCAGAAGCATAACTGTAATGTTGTCCTGGAATAACTAATTCGTAAAATACAGGGGGTATATTACTTACCGTATCAATTTTTTGAAATAAATTTTGATTGATTAATAATTTACATAAGTTTCTATTTTTTTCCCAATCATCAGGACTTTGCGTATTAAACAATGGAAATTTAATATTAATTGTTCTTGGAGAATGGGAAGACCATAGTTTAGGACGATCAGCTACACCTACCTTAGGAGAAGAAAAAGCTAACGCAGCAGAACCAAGTTTTGTAACACCGCTTGCAAAATTATTAACTTTGTCTGCATTTTTACCAAAAGCAACTTTAGAAAGCTCACCTCCTATACTCCCTGCAGATCCTAAAGCATCTATTGATTCCCAAGGAGATGTATTAATTTCAAAATTAATATCATCAAAATAAGGAAATTTGTATATATTATTAGTTTTTGTTGACTGATCTTTTTTATATAAAGATTTATAAGGGGCTAACGGATCGGGATCTTTTTTATATGTTGTTTTATATGTAAAAACATTTTTAATTCCTTGATATGTATCGCCTATAATATCTTTAGAATTATTTAAAAAATTAGAAATTTGTTGTTTAATAAAAGCTTCATCTACTTTATATTCAGTTAAAAGTATATAAGGAGTTTCAGCTATAGCGGGGGAAGAAGGAGGAGTTAATGTCCAGGTATATTTACTAACAACATCCCATGGTTGATCTGAATTGTTAATAACAACATTATTAGCATTATCTTTAGCTGGTCCAATAGTAGATGTAACTGCGTTACTATTTGCATTATTAAACATTGCTGAAGGAGATGTACTTTGAGCCATATACTATAATATTTAAGATCCGTATTTTGATCTTACTGATCTAATAGGGTCACTATTATTAGCCATAATTTCTGAAGCTGAAGGTTGAGGTGAAGATTGTCCTCCTACAGATACACTACTATTATTAGCAACTGCTCCCATAGGTTTTTGAGCTAGCTTCATTATTGCTTGAGTTAACGCACCCAAAAGATCGTTTGTTTTACTAGTATGGTCAGATATATCGTTAAGCACATGTCCGTTATCTGTACCTGTTGATGTAGGTGAAGTAGGGGTAGGGGTAGGAACTGGCTGTACGCTAGGTACTGAGGGCTGTACAGCAGGAGAAGTTGTAGCGGCTATGTCTGGAGTAGAAGCAGGAGGTGTATTTGTGGTAGAGACAGGGGCAGCAGTTACATCAGTCTCTGTAGGTGTTGAACCGGTAGTTGGTGTAACAGTAGCTGCTGTATTATTATCTTTCTTAGGTTCCTCTTTTGGTTTATTTTTTTCTCCAACCCCTTTAACAAAATCTGTTGCAGCTTTGGTTGTAGCATCTTTTATTTCAGTAAATCTTTCTCCTACCTTAGGATCAGATTCAGGTTTAACACCATAAGCATCTTCGTAAACATCTTTTGCAGTTAAAAGTGCAGTAGCAGGAATAGCTGTAGCAGCTGAACCTAAACCTGAGACTGCCTCTAATCCTGCTCCTACATAATCCCCTTTTAGTAAACGACTAACGGCAAACCCAGCTCCTACTAATTCTCCTAAAAACGGTATCGATTTACCTATAGCCCCTGCCATTGCTTTTGGTATTCTTTTAGCTATAGATTCAGCAATTTTACTTTTTACTGAGCCTCCAGCTGCAGCAGCTAAAGAAGCTACTTTACCTATCTTACCTGTTGCTTGCTTTAAAACATTTTTACCTCCAGATTCAGCAGCTACTTTAGCTCCTGATTCTACAGCTTCAGTACCAACAGATTTAATTCCTGATTCTACAGCTTCAGTACCAACAGATTTAATTCCTGATTCTACAGCTTCTTTTCCTACAGTTTTAGCTCCTACTTCTACTGCCTCTTTACTTGTTGTAGTAGCTGTTGTCTTTAATGTATTTTCTGTTGTACGTAGAGCGCGAGCTTTACGTAATTGAGCTGCTTTACGATTTCTTGCAAAATCTCCTGCTACAGTACCTTTTTTCTTTTTGAAAAAGTCCCAAGCAGCGCCTAAAAGTCCATTATCTTGACCGCTATCATCTTTAGCGGGAGCTGCAGCTGTTTGTTTAATATTTGTTTTTAATTCTGTACTACCTAAGCGTTTGAAAAAATCATCTAAAATAGGTTTAAAAACTAATGGTAAAGATCTTCTTAAATTTTGAACTCCTTTTACAGAGATACCGCCAATCATAACGGATATATTATCATCTTTAATAAGATGCTTTTTACCTTTTGGAGCATCAGTAGTAGCTACTGGTTCTGCAACTGCTTTTACTTGCTCAGGAACAGCAGTATTAATATTAGTATTATCAACTGTTTTTAAAGTGTTATCATCTTTAGGTTGCTCTGTAGCAGTTGAAGCATTAATATCTTTATTTGCTTTTTTATCTTTATACTTGTTATACGAATTTTTTAACAAGTTTCCAGCTATGCCAAATAAACCTCCTTGTTCATTGAAGCGCTCAGCTAGAGAAGCTTTTTTTGTTGTAGCGAGACTACTTTCTACTGATTTAGTAAAATGCTTAACAAATATAGGTAATAAGGACTCCTCTAGATATTTTTCTAGAAAAGCTTCTACTTTAGGTGATAATTTATTTGTGTCCATCTCCTTATATTATTTAAGAAGATAGTTTTAGGTTTTAAATATTAAAGAACGTAGGATCTAAAAGAATATCTTTTTTAAACGTTAAACCTTTATCTGTTACAAACAAATAAGACTGAAGCGGTTCAATAGCTTCTTTATAGTTTTCTATATATTTTAATATCTCACCTGTGACATTAATTGGTAAGCTTTCAATAATGCTTATTCTATCTTTAAAAGGTATTTGTAATAAATCGACACTAGTGTCTCCTATACTAATAGAGATAACGTATTTTGTTATTTCACTAACAAATGCTTCTCCTATTATTTTGTTTATTTCTTTTTCGTAATCAAAATCTAATACGATATCTTTATGTATTTCTTTTTCTAACTTATCTTCTGTTAAAAGTGTCGGGATATTACAAATAACCGTACAGTTATCATCACTAATAGTTTTAGGTTCAAATACTATTTTTTTATCTATAAAATTATTAAAAATATCAGTAAGGTCGATTGTCTTATTTGTTTCTTGTAAAAGATATGTGCCTATTTCGTTTTCAGTAAAATTAAATGTATACTCAGGGGATATGCTTACTATTTTTGTTTTATAAGTAATAAGAACTTTATCATAAATGGTTAAAGTGTTTACGTTAATAGATTTATCTAGACAATTTTCTCGAATAATATTATTAAACGTTAAGATAAAATCTGTATTATAGATAGGAGCTACAAGAGCGGTTTTAAGTATTCTTTTAAGCTGCTCTGTTGTTAATTGCTTAAATGGTACCTCTCTTTGTAAAGAAGGAATATATACAGTAAATGATGTTTTTAATTCTAATTCTTTTAACAGTTCAATAACTTTACTAGCCTCATTCATAGCTATATTTAACAATAGAACTTGCTCTTATCAACCTTTAGAAGGAGATTCTGATCTTGATACTTGAGGAGGTATATCAGGGTAACCAAACGAGTTTGTAGGTATATTCACATTTTCAAGTTGAGATGCTTTATTAATTTGTTGTAATTCTTCTATTTTTTTTGTAAAAAGTATATATTCCCCAGGTGTACAGTTTTCAATATACTCAGGTGTTAGATTACCTATTCTACATAAATTAAAAATATTGACATATAGTGTTAATAATTGTTCACCAAATAGCAATTTGAGTATAGTACCTAAATTATCAATGTTAAAATTAAACATTAATTGTTTATCTTTTAATCCGGGTAAGTAAGAAAGAAGATTAATATCATTGAATTTTGTTATTATACTTTGAGATCGTTTATTAAGATTGAATGTAATTCTAGCTGGTAATGATTCTAAAATTTTAATAGACGTAGCACTATCGCATTGCGTAAAATCAATATAAGTATCTTTTACTGCTAAAGACTTTACAAATAAATTGTATATTGTTTCTTGAGAAGAAATATCTATATTAACTATATCGAATATTGTTGGTAGTTTGTAACTAAAAGTATAATCATCAATCGTTTCAGGTAATAATAAATCTAATATATTAATATTTTTTAAACAATCACAGAATTTATTAATATCTAAAGTTAACTTAATAACTTTTTCTCCAGTTGTTTCAGCAGCAATTTTACTACCTATACTCAAACTTCTTATTTCAAACAATAATAAAAAATAATCAATAATATTAAACTTGTTTATTTCTTCAAAAGTTAAATTAGATAGTTCAGCAAGTACATTATTTATATTGTAAAAAACTGATTCATAATCAGGAGTATCTCCAAAAAGGCTTTTTAAAATAAGCTTATGATGTTTTACTTTTAACTCTTTACAATAAAGAATTCTATTACTTACTTTAATCTTGCTTAAAAAACTACTCACCTATTAACTTATATAATGTATGTTAAAAATTCTATACTTTTACAGCTACTTGGGATTCAGCTTGAGCTCTAGAAATAGTTTGTAAAACTATAGGTTTTACTACTGGTGGAGAAGAAGTTACTCCGATATTTAAAATATTTTGTTTAGCTAATTTATCTAAATTAGCAGTTTCATTTTGTGCTATTATAGTGGGTGTTACTGTTGTCTCAGATTTGTTATTAGCTTGTATTGAAGATATTGTAGAAGGCTGTACAACAGTATCAGCTTGTATTGTTGGAGTCGTTGTTGAAGTAACAGCAGTATCAGCTATTATAGTATTTGATGTGTTCGAGACCGTACTTGTAGGTGGTACTATAACAGGAGGCGGATTAGGTGTTATTATTTCTGGTGCTACTATAAAAGTTTCTAAAGGAGGAGTAAAGAAATTAAATGGTATAATAAGATTAGATATTGTTTGTAAAATTTCTCCTACAAGACTTCCTTGAGGAGCTATAGGTTGAATTTCTAATGAACCGTGTTTTATATCAGAGGAAGGAGTACTAGCTTGTATATGTGGCTGTACATGTGTAACCATAGATTCAGTAGCTTGTATATGTGGCTGTACATGTGTAACCATAGATTCAGTAGCTTTTATCTTACCGTAATCAGGGCTTGTGCTACTACTGCTATCAGCATTAGGATTTTTATTATTAATAAAAAACTCAGCTCCATCGTAAATAGTGTCTAACGTATAATAATAATATGTAAATGTAGTGTTACGATTAGTAGGCGTATTAGAAACAGCGTAGTTATATTCTTCTCCGTCAATAGTTGTAGGACAAGCTCCGTAAAAAGTATATTTTTGTAAAATAACTGGCGGGGACTGTTGATCGGTAACACCGAGTTTATAAACAGCTATATTACAACGATAATTACTTCCTCCAGGTCTAGCAATCATACCTAAATGAGATGTAGCAATTGTCCAGGGTCTAATAACATTATCAACAAAACTAACATTTGTTTCAAGAAACACTATCTGCATACCATTATAAGGTTCTCTACCAGCACCTATTGTACCTCTAATATACCCATTAAACATTAAACCTTCCGGATTAACTTGATTGCCCTCACCTGGTATTTGTACAGCTTGTACGAATAAACAACCTTTTGTTTCTATGTACTCATTTGTTGTAACTAAATCTAATGCTTGTTGTATTTTCCAAGAGTTAGCTACATTAGGTTCATAGCTTATACCAAGTTTAATAGCATCTGTAGGTATTAACTGAGGCGTATTATTACTACCTGTATAACCATTACCTAAAAAATGTAATACCCATTGAGCTCCTTTAGGTAAAGCACTAGCAGGCTTACTTAAAAAATTACTTAAAAAGTATGGTATCTGACCACCTAGACTTGAGTCACCTGTTGGAGTTGACATATAGCAATATTACTTATTGCTAAAATCTAGACTATGGTAAAACGTTACCTACTGCAAAGTTAGTATTAGGGTTTAAAGCTCCGCCACCAGCGCTAACTCTCCAGTATTGATAAGCAATTGTTGCAGGGAATGTAACAATTGTTCCATTATCTCCGAGATTATATGTAATATCTCCTAATGAAACAATATAAGCACCTATAAGATTATATCTACGAACAACAACAGGGCCATCAGGACCACCAAGAGATTTACCGAGTAAGTCAAGTGAGATAGTACTACCAGGACCAGCAATATTATATGAACCTGTAGAAGAACTATCATCGAATGTACCGATAGTAGCATTTTCTAAGGCTGTACGAATATTATAATTTTGATCGCAACGGAAAGTAACCTGCCAGCCTTCTGAACCTGGGTAACTAGCTGTACCTGGAACGTTGAAGTTTAATCCCATAAAAGGAACTGCAACGTTGTTAATAGCTCTTCCTGGAAGAGCTGCAGATTCGATGTATACAAGCTGAGATTCTGCAAAATCGATATTTGCAAAAGTACCGTTTACACGGAACTGAAACTGTCTTGCAAAATCGTTAGCTTGTACTGATGTGTAGAAGTCGGAGATGGTTTGTGACATAATTTTATATATTTATTAGATTAATTCGCTAAAGTTTTGACCTGTTGTTGTAGCTATAAAGTTTACCAAAATAAACTCTGCAGCACGAACTGGTTTGATATAGATATCAACGTTTAATTGATTGTTATCAATTACAGCTGGAGGATTGTTTCTAGTGTCGCAAACAACCAAGTAGTCGTATAAGCCTTGTGTATTTTTAGCGAGGTCAAACAACGGATTAATTGTATTTACGAGACGTGTACGTGTAAAGACTGTATTAGGCTCAAATACAAAGTATTTTAAAGCCTTATTAGTAGCTCTTTCAAGTACTAAGAATAAACGACGAACGTTAATACGATCAAAAGCAGATGGTAAAGCCTGTAATGTCTTTTGACCAAATAATACGTAACCTTCACCGTTGAAGAGTGCAATCGGGTTAACACTAATTGTATAGAGGTAATCACGTTGCTTCTGATTAGGATTAAAAGCAATGTCAGTTACGTTCTGTAACTGTCCGCGATTTAAACCAGCTGGAGCGTACCAGGGCTGAGAAGCAGCATCGGAATTAGCATATGTAGCAGCAGCGTATCCTGAAGCTGGTACCCAAATATAGTTATTTGAGAAAGCATTATAAACTTTTAACCAATTACCGTAAATTGCAGCGTAGTTTGTATCAACATTAGCTAATGAATTCTGTAATGGGTTATAGATGTTTAATGTAAAGTTATTGCTAGGGTTATCTAATGTTTTTGTATTAGCACCGTTAACGAATATCTGCCTTAAAGGATCGGCGATAAACATACAATCCTTACGAGTGTTTTGACAGAAGTTGTTGAATATATTAAAGATTGTATTCCAATTCTGTAATGTAGTTGATGTACCGTAGGAGCTTAAAGAAGCAACATCGGCGTAAATTGTGTCGTCGTAGTAATTATTTTGTATACCATTTGTACCTAAACCGGCACCAGAGGTATTTGCAAATATTGTTGATAAACCAGCGTCAACTACGAGATCAACTGTTGTTGTTTCAGGTGCACTAACAAGTGAAAGAGCACGACTGATCTTCTGATCGACACTACCGATTACTTCAGAGTTAGTTGTATATGTTGGATTATATACACCTTCAGCATAAAGATTTGCTGCTGAAGTAGCAACTCTTACTGTTTGTCCTGGAATGCTACCAGAAAGAGATGTCCAATTAGTAAAGGTTGAAATAGTTGGGTTAACAAAAAGACCTATATTATTAGAATTATTGTTAACAAGATTCTGTAAGTAGAAGGACTGAGGTGCACCTCCTGTAGGAGCGTTAATTGTACGATTAGAATTTAACGAACCGATATAAGACTCTACTAACGAATATGTGAGAACGTTAGGTTGATAAGTTGACTTACGAATCTTGAAGAGTGTTAATACAAGAGAATCATTATAGCTAGCATTACCAAAGTTGTATGTTGGTACTGATTCAATAACCTGAGATATTGAACTACCTTGTGTTCCATAAGCGGCTGTTAAGGTGAAAGCTAAGCTTGAAGGAGGTACTGTCTGGAAAGTGTCTTGAGCAGAAAGACCAACGACGTTAATAACTTCAGTGTAAGGAGAGGTTGGCCCCCAATTTGTATTGTCTGCAATGTTTACGTAATAGCCTTGATTGTATTCATCAACAGCTGTTTGAGCGTCGTTAAGAACAATAAGACCACCGTTGATCTGTACTGCATTATTCTGAGTACCGATACCTACAGTAGCAGGATTGGTAACACCCCATGTAAAGTTACTCTGCTGAATTGCTAAGTACTGGCTCTGAGTGAGTGTCTGGTGAACTGGAGAACCAATAGTAAATCCTGTTGAAGCAGAAACAACTGGGTAAACAAGGGCACTATATGTAGCAGCAAATCCTAAACCGTTACCAGAACCGTATGGAAGACGTGTAGTTAGAAGATTCCCGCTTGAATTAAGAACAGCTTGGCAATTATAATAAAAATAACTCTCAGCAGCGTTTGTCGGTGTACCGAAAATTGATTCAAATTCGGAAATCGAAGTAATCTGTATTACTTCGTCAGTAGGACCTTGAGAAGCGAAACCTGCAACATATACGCTAGTACCTACTGGTAGAGTAACTGTCTGCGATAAGTCGGTTTCAATAATTTGAACGCCGGGTGATTGAATTGAAAGTGCCATATTGTTATTATTATTTATGCTCTAACAGATTATTTTTTTAACTTAGAAGGTTGATATTCAATTGACTGAATTGAAATTGCACAGTAGATTCAATATATTCAGGTGTTCTATAACTATATTCTATAGATCCTAAATTAGTTATAAACGCATTATAATAAATAAATTCAATAACCTGATTATTATATTCATCTAAGCCGAAAATAGAGAACGTAGTACAATATTCTGCTATGGAGCCTGATTGTATATTTGTATTATTTGGTAAATTTTGAAGAGGTGTACCGTTGTAATAGCTACCTAGAGGGTCATTTAAAAGAGCTAACCATTTCCAAAGTAGCCAATAATTTTTAAATCCATTATCAACAGTAAAGTTAACATTTAAAGGCTCGTAAGCTGGGCGACTATAACTAGATACATGGTGAGATTGTCCTCCAAAACGAACTTCATTAGAAGGTACTTGTATAGTTGGTACTACGGTCCCGTACACTTTTATTTCTAAAGGTTCTAAACTAATAGTACTATCAGTTTGTGCTTGCTGTTTTAAAATAGAGGGAAGGTTGAGTACAAGTAAAAACTTATCCTTACTTGGTACGTTTAAAACAGATTGCTGAGTCGGGTTAATAGAAGTTGTCATGAATTATGGAGTGTAGTCCATCCATTATTTAATAGATCCCAATAATCTTCTTTGTCTAAAGCCCTGTTCATATCAACATCGGACATTAATGATTGATATTTTTCTGTTGTTTCACCTCCTATATTAGTTACATTACCTGTTGTAGATAGCTCTCCTAAAACAAATTGGCTCGGGTTTACCTCATCATAGTACATTTTAGATAACTTTAAAGGTTTATTTTGTTCATCAAATTCATCTACTTGAAAATATTGCTGACATATATCAGGTTCTAAGGCAAATAACCCCCAGACTAAAGCCATCACTCGATCGTCATAAAAATTATCATTTTTCTTTCTATATGTACCGTTCGGATACCTAATAAACGTTTCAAGTTCCTGAATAGTATCTGTATCATTAATATGAACTACTTGAAGAAAGTTAACCCAATAACGCATGTTAGCTACACCAGCAAACCTAAGATTATTATGACTTAATATACCTAAGTGTCTAGTATTAGAAAATGAGCCTGTATTAGCTAGTTTTGAACAACTAACTATTTTTTCATAGAAATGTTTATGAAAGAGATTATCTATAATTTGACCGCCACAATTATTTCTCTCAACTAACAGTGGGGGGTTACCCCATTGATTAGCTAATATAACAAGTTTATTAGAGTAATGATAGGGTTCAATAATATTTGTACCAAAAACAGCTACTTGTTTAATTTCTTTTAAATCAGTTATATCTAAAACTTGTGCTACTGTTGCAGCTCTTCCAATACCCTCTCCTACGTCCACCCCGATTACATATAGCTTATTAGGGTCAGGAGCTTCATAAACTTTATAATGACCTTCTTCAGCATCCCAAATAGGTTTCTTTTTCTTTTCTTTAAATCGCTCAATAACAGAAGCACCAACAGCTGAATTATACGGATCTAAAAACGTGTTACCGAATTCTTGTTGAAAGGCTTCATCAGAACCTAAGGTATTGGCCATTTGCTTACGCCATTTTTCTCCTCTCCCTGGAACATCCCACCAGTCGATACGTTCAGCCTTCCATCCATTAGTTCCTTTTTCAGCTCCTGAATAAATTTCATAGAACTTATTACCAGTGCCATTTGGAGTACTAACCATAAAGATTTTTGTTTTCTTACCAGAAGAGATAATAGGAATAACTGATTTCCAGAATTCCTCCATAAAGTTCTGATCGATAAAGGCAGCCTCGTCAATACAAAGAATGGAAGCAGAATCACCTCTTGCCGCTGTACTTGTTGTTGTACTAATACCAATACTAGAACCGTTCGCAAAGGTTACACCTGTTTTACCGTATTCTTTAACACCAGGTTTTAAATAGTTAGGAAGCATTTCATAGGCCATGCGAATACGTTTAAAAATATTGATAGCAGTACTCTCTTTGTTAGCTACAATAATAACTCTCTGATCGTCATAGAAACAAGTATTCCAAAGAGCATAGATAGTGGTAATAGTTGTTTTACCGCACTGACGGGAGGCTAGTACACTAACAAACCTATTATCAGCTAGGCTCTTAAGAGCTCTCTTTTGAGCTTTATATAAATCAATTTTTTCTTTACCTCTATCAAGGTTTACAATATAGAAATGACTTTCAGCAAAATGTACAATATCCTCTTTACACTTTTTTATCTCCTTAACCATCTTAGGGGTCCACTCAAATTGAGCGTCTTCCTTTGGTACATTTTTATCTCCTCGATAATACTGTTTATCATCTATAGGATTTTCAATGATATCATCTTCCATGCGTTTTATTTAAGGCATGGTAAGTACTTAAACCAATTAACGTTCGTTAGGATTAAGAAAGTTAAGAAGAGTAGTACGAAGATGTTCAACTAAAGCATCTCTATCATGTGGGTTTTCAGCATGCATGATAGACACCTTTTCACCGTTTATATCATAACCTAAGATCATATATGAATCTAAATACTCTTGAGTTATAGCATCAAGATGCTCTAAATCTTTTACCTTAGAACCTTTAATAGAGGCATTATCGTAGAAGCGTAAAAACGCTTGCTTAATTACGTCCTCAACATGTAGGTTTTTCTCTATAGGTACACCTTGTTCTATATCTGTAGCACTAAGCTTTGGAGATATAGATTTTTTAGAAGTTCTTTTTTTAGAGATCTTCTTTTTATTTGGCTCGTCTGTAGACATACATAGATACTTATTCTTTTCCTTGTAAGGAAACTGTCTGTCCTTTTTCATTGTATCCTGGTGCCTTATTATTAATACCAAACTTAACTAGATGCTCTACTAACACTTCATGAGAGCTAGTCTTAAGCTTCAATCTACCTGGTATAAACTGACCTCCGTCAAACAATTCAAAATATGATTCTCCAATATACGGATCATTAATATAACAAGTACAAAAGATAGAAGCTACACCTGGGTCAATAACTATTGTCCAGGCTCGAGGATCTATTTCACTATACTCAGTAAAGAGTCTATGAGCGTAGTATCCGCTATCACGTAGTCTTTTAAGAGTATAACCTAGGGTAGTTAGTTTGTTTGACATATAGAGTAATTTATACGTATACTCTTTATTTTACAAGTGCAGATATAACAAACTTTATATTAACATTTTGATCTGTTACCTCAAAAAGAGTTACCTTTAATGTATTATTAATTTTTACAGATATACTAGCTGCCTTAAGACCGGCAAGCATACGAACATTTTCAAGATTTAACGGAAGAGCATTCTTAATAGGTTCACCTACAAACTTATCAGTTACAAGATAAGTGAGATTATTAATATTCTGTCTTTCGTAATCATTTAACTCAGCATATACTTCATCATTTTTTGTATAGAAATAAAGCTTATCTGAATCTGTAGCTATAGAACTGCCTTTAAGAATTTCATTAAATTTAATATTTTGTAATATAAAACCTGAATCGTATTTTAGAGTTTTAATCTTAGTAGGATTAACTGGGCATCTCTGCATGTAACTATCTTCAAGTAAATAATAGTTAAACTTAAAACTAGGTGTATGATACTTTATATGATTGTCTTCAATAGTTAATTCAATATAGCTATCTTCAATACACTCAAGTAATCGTACAAATTTTTTAACATCAGGTAAATTAATTTTGACAATACCCTCAATTGGTAAATCTAGAGTTAAAGAGGCAAGTAGAACTATACTACCGTCCTGGGAGGAACAAACGGCGTATAGTTCTTTACCTTCAGGAATTAGAGATATATTATCTGCTAATTTACTAATAGGGAGTAAAAACTTTTGTACAAAAAGTTCTTTATTAACTGTAATAGTACTAGTCACTATTATTGAGTTTATTCTTTTCTGTAAAAGATGCAAATACTTTTCCTAACATACCAGACATTTTTGTTAACGTAGCATTTGTTTTTTCTAGCTGAGCTCTAATAGAAACTATATCTTCTCGAGTAAGAATTGACTCAGACAACGTAACAGGTGCTGGTTGAGATACAGGCACTGGTGCAGGTATACTATATGTAGTATTCGGTGGCGGTGCTGTTGGAGGCATTTGAGGGATAGGTGCTAGGTCTGCTTGAGGTAGTGGGTACAACCTTTCAGCTTCTCTATTAGCCTGCTGCATTGCTTGAATCTCAAGAGGTGTAGGGCCTGTAGGTACATTACGACTAATAAAACTCATAGGGTCGAGTCTATTAGCGTTCATACCTGGGGTTACTGGTGTAAGAGAACTCTCATCAATCTTTTTAAGATTGTTACCGGTAATTTTGGCCATAATAGCCGCTGCTAATTGTTCTTCAGAAACGGCCATAATATTACTTTAGCTCCCTACCAGCATTAATAACCGCAACGGCTACTGCTGTATGAATTGACTCAAAGTGATTAACGACAACTGAATAGTCCTTAATACGGTTATCAAGCTCCTTATCAAGTTCAACAGCTACCTTACGAACCATATCCTCAACAAAGACTGGATTCTCGTACATAAGCTCAGTTTGATAAGCTTCGTCAACACGCTTAAGAGCGTTAATAATCGGAGCTGAAGAGCACTTCTCTACAATATCAATAATCTCTTCAATCCACATAATACCCTTTGACTCATCAAGCTCAACGGTAACGTCAGCTACTGATCGTTGATTATGAGCTCCGTAATCACTGATCTCCTTAGAGCAAGGACAGAGTGAAGCATACATGACGTGTACAGTTAGGTACAAACGCTCCTTACCATCAACAAGCTTACCTTCCATATTAGCTCGGTAATCCATATGAGACTCAATCTTTGATACAGGAGCTTGACGTTTAAGGAAGTAGTCAAACTTAATCTTAACATAAGCATTATCTGACTTAAGTCGTGACTTACACTCATGAAGAAGATCCTTAATAACTTCGTGAACAAAGTAACCATCCTTTGCTACGACCTCTTCAATAAGGATACGATAACGGCTCATGTTCGTACCTTTATTTTCAGATGTAAGGTCAGTATACATACTAAACTTTCCTGAGCCTTCGTTAACAGTGCCATCCTTACGGATGATCTTAACGGGAAGCGTTGCATCACGGGTACCAACCTTAGGGATGTACTTCTTAGGGAACCCGTCAACAGTATTCTGAATATCGGGGATATCGGCGTTAGTTTTGATTCTAGGCATAAATTTGAGTATAGTGGCTAATATTTTAGAGTCCAGCAAGTAGTTCTTTAAGTTTTGCATCTGTATCATCTACAGCAGGTGTAGGCTTAGGAGCCTCAGTAACACCTTCAAAGATTGACTCAAGAGCTGCATCCTTAGTAGGGATCTTAGCTACTGGTGTTGGAAGAGTATCTTCATCAACCTCTTCTGTTGTATTTACATCTTCAATGCAATGGAAGTGCTGATCAAGGGACTGCTGAAGCTCAGTTGTAGTCTTGGTCTTGTTAAACTTCGCAAGATCATGAATATCCTTATGTACACTTACAACCTTCTCTTCAGGGATATCGAGCTTAGAAGGAGACAAGAACTTAGAAGATGAATAAGTTACTGACATACGATTACCAGTATTACCTGTGCGAGGTTCGCACTTAATACGAAGAGTGCTACCATTAGCAACGTCAAATACCTTAGCTGCTCCGAACTCAGCTGCATCATCGCCAGTAATTGCACTGTCAATAATCTTAGCAAGCTCCTTACCGTAACGAATGACCTTAACCTTACCTTCATTCTCAGGGTTAGTAGGATCGGAAATAACGTAAGCGTTAACCATCCAACTCTCCTTACGAGAGATTTCTCCAAGCTTCTTCTTCTCTTCATCAGTACCTGTATTGTACGTCTTCATAACGTAGGAATCAATCGGGCAGCTCTCCCCATAAGTGCTAGGACAGAGTGAGGTAATAAACTGACCGTTAGAGTGACTCTTCCAGCTGTGGTGCTTATAGCTGTAAATAGACTTCTTTGGCTCGTTAATATTAGGTACAAGACGAACGAGATAAGTCTTGTTAGCCTCAAACTTCAGAATATCCTTATAGATATTTTCGTTCTTATTAGATAGGGATGCTGTAATTTCAGCGAATAGGTTTTTAGTTAATGTCATAATAGTATTGTGTTGTTGGGTTGTTTGTGTTGTGTGTATTATACATAAGATTTTGAACTGTTCAAGCTCTTATCTATAAAAAGTTTTAATTTTTCTGCGGCTACAGAAAGAAAGGGTTTTAATGTTGTTGATGAATTGTAACGGGATTTATAGTCTACATAGTTACTACCAAAGTTACCAAGTAATAACTCTCTTTCATCAAAGGGCATCTCATTTATATAATTAAAAATGCCTCGAAATTCCATCAAAGAATACGGATTTATTTTATTACTTTTTAAATGATATACCCATTCTGGAGCCATACCTTTAAATCTAAAAGTAGGATATTCATGAAGTTGAATTTTGTTCATTAAACAAAATCTTGATATAAACAATAATGATTCTTTAACTTCATTTTGTTGCTTGTCTGGAGACATTTGTAAAAGCTGATTTTTATAAGTTGTATATGCTTTGATAGCTCTAGGTGAGGCAAAATAAGCTAAATCAAAATAATCAGTATCAGAATATAGCTTATATGGAGCCATAAAATATGTATCCATATCAACATCAGGATACTTGTTAAAGAATATACAAAGTCTTTTTATTGAAGGGTATTTTGTACTATCTTTAAAATTAGTAAAATCACCTTTAAGTTTAAAGGGCTTATTACGTAAAGATCGAGACACCGCTAAATGTTTATTGTAAATTCTTTTTTCTAGTTCAGTCACTTTTTGCCGGATATTGATTTCTTGAATAGTCGTTTAGTATTCTTTGATTTTAGTAGCGGCGGGTAAAGTTGCAAGAGGCCAAGTAAGGCTTCTTTAGCGTTTTCTGAGTGAGTGACATCTACGAATAAATCTCTTATCTCTTTACTTTCTAATATAAGAACAAATACTGCTGAAGGATTTAGTCTTTTATTATGTAAAATAGATAAAAAGGAACCAAATTTAAATACACCGAGTATAAACTCTTTTGTACAAATTTGCTTTAAAGGGTCATTCTTAGATAAGAAATCGTCTAATACCTTTTCATTAAACATATATGTAGCTTTATTTACTACATATTGTTACATTTATCAAGGCTCAGATAAACTTTGTAAGGCACTTTGAGCATCACTAACAGCCTGTTGAGGAGTTTCAGTAGTAAAGTGATCAGCACTAACCTCGTTAAGAGTTAAAGTTTCGTACTTAACCTTAAAAGCGCAGCTACCAAAGTTAGCTCCAAATCTATTCTTTTGCATACCGAGATTAATAATACCTAATTCTTTATCTTCATCTTCTTGCCACAAAGAACAAATTACGTCACAAGTTGCTGCTAATCCAATAGATTCTGAAATACCTTCCATACCTGGACTGGCTGTATTAAACGCTCCACGATTAAGCTGAGAAGCTGTAACAATAGGTATATTATACTTAAATGACATTGCTCTTAGTTGTTCTGCTATTTCTTTTACAGACTCGTACGAATTAAGATTCTTAGATGTTGGCTTTAGAAGATTAATATAATCAATAACAACTACTTCAGGTTTAAACCCTTTGTGAGCTAGTTTTGTTATATAAGCATCGATATTTCTTACTGTTACTGTCTTTGGAGCGTATTCTTTAATAATAAGCTTACTCTCTAACTGTCGTTCAATATGCTTAACTTGATCTTTAAGTTCATCGGTATACAACTTAAGACTATGATGAGGAATCTGGGTAAGCTGAGCACTAATACGTTTAGCGTACATAAACTCAGACATTTCCAAAGATATAAGAAGAGTATTTCTATTCTTCATTACCATATTAGCAGCAATATTACCAAGGAAAATACTCTTACCAATATTAACTTGACCTACTAGGCAATAAAGAGACTTTGGAAATAAACCACCTTCAATTTTCTCATCTAAGAATTTCCATCCTGTAGGAATAGCATTATATACTTTAGTAAGTTCTTTAATATGCTCATCTACTTCTTCAAAGTACCAATGACCCATATCCTCACTAAGATTAATATTATAAGCTTTTTCAAACTCCTTTAATATCTCAGCAGGATCTGCTTTACCTTCAGAGTACTTTTCTGCAGTATCAACAATAGTTTTATACAAACATCTTTCTTTTAGAAACCTCTCTGTATTATTAAGAAGCTCCTCTTTATTAAACTTTGTATCTAGTTCTTTAAAGCGAGTTACTACTTCATTAAATGATCGTCTCTCTTCGTCTGTTGAGAGTCTGGATTTAATTTCAGTAGCTGTAGGCACTGTTCCACGTTCAGTAAAGAACGATATAATGCACTTAAAAACTGTTTGAATACTTTTATCATTAAAGTAAGTAGGATCAGCATGATCAATAATTGAAGCTAGATATTCTTGACTAAGAAGAGAATTAAAAAGAATAATGTTCTCGTAATAATCGAGATCTAGCTTACCAGGAGTGGGAGCAGACATTATTCGATATTATCGACTTCTTCTTCAATATCAACTGAATCCCCTGTACCATAGCAAAGTTGTTCTTGAAGAACCTTCTCTAGCTCTGGCATAATCTTTTCCCAGAATTTAGGATCTTTTTCAAGATCTTTTCTGTAACCAAGACTCTCACCTTTATACATTACTGTACGTCCTGGCTTTTCAATAACCTTAAAGGCTTCAGCAATTTCAAAAAGACCTGCATGCTTATCAAGCCCTGACTTAAAGTTTAAATAAAGTTCAGTCTTGAGATAAGAAGGTACAAATCGATTCTTTACTGTCATTGCTCCTAACGTAACACCTGAAATATTATGAGCAATAGCCACAGATTGTTCATTAGGATTGTCACTGCTTTTCTCGTTCTTCGTGCTAAGTTGTACAAGAACCGAAGCAAGATAAATCGGCCCCTTACCACCACTCTGAGTTTTAACAAGAGTAGGAAACATTTCCATTCCTTCATAAATATGGTTACTAAACAAAATTGGTACCTTAGCCTTAGCAGCCTTATAGGTAAGTGTGCGCATCATAGACTTAATTGCCTTAGCGCGTTGACCGACATCAGCAGAGTCTTTACCTGCTGTAGCATCCTTAATCTCTTTAGCACTTGCTAGATTACCGAGGGAATCGATAGCAACAATAAACTTAAGATCAGGATTATCTGCTTTGATAACATTATCAAGGAAAGCAGACATTTGATTACGACAATCTTCAATTGTCTCTACCGGATAATACTTAACACGAGCTGAATCCATACCAGCGCCTTCAGCACTCTTCTTATCTACGGCTACCTCAGAATCCCAAATAACAGGTATATAGCCTTTCTTTTGAGCATTAGCCATAATCTTACTCATAATAAGAGTCTTACCAGCCATAGAAGGACCGGCAAAACCTGTAATACGACCTCCAGGAATTCCCTTATAAAGAGACCCTGAAATAATTGCGTTTAAAGCATATGATCCTGTATCAATCCAATCATCTGCTGTTGATAGAGTAGCAGCATCTAATACTGCAGCGTCTGGGTTTAAGTCATCGACAGATTTAAAAATATCTTTTAAATGAGAGAGTTCGTTTTTAGCCATACGACAATATTAGATGCTGCTTCTATTAAATCCAATTATTCTTCGTCAAAAAGACGGACTACGTCAGTCTTATCGGCTGGTGTGACACCTCCTGGAGTGATAATTGGACTAGGATTGAAGATCTGCTGGTACTGAGCCTGAAGCTTAAAGTCAAAAGCAATATCATTGCACTCAGTAATGAGTGAACGGTTATACTTCCAAGTTGTAGCTTCGGTCTTATCAGCCAAGAACTCTCTGAAGAAGAGAGGAAGGATCTGAAGAGTAAGCTGTCCTGTCTGCTGGTTAGGCATAATGTGGACAACTGCTGGGTTCTTAATAGAAAGAACTGTATCTGTTGTTGCTTCGTCAACTCGTTCTCCGAGGATTGTACGTCCTACAGAGTCAAAGAAGATTGTGATTTTGTTTGTTGTTTCGCTCATATCGTTAATATATTATATTAGTTTTGTGTTTTGTGCTAGTGTGAATCTTATTGACCCATTGCCTTTTTTGTATAGACATTTGAATTAATAAGAACAGATGGAAGAAGATCAGCTCGACTAGCCCTTGTCGGGTTAATATCAAGCGATCCTCGACGAGCATAAAGAAGAGTTACAGCACAATCAATTACTGCTGGATGACTCTTAATACTTGTATAAAGCTTTTCAGCACAGAATTCATGGAACTCGTTAACTTCTCGTAACGATACAATTTGCTTAAAGAGTGATACCGGATTTACTTCACATCCCTTTGTAATAATATGAATATAAGCCGTACCTGTATCTTTCTGCTTTGTATGACGGCAACGAGACCTCAACGCATTAGTAAAATATTTACATTCTACAATTTCGTTACCATCTTCAAGTGAATAAAACTTTAAATGCTCCTCCTTAGAAGCATAATCAGTAATCTCAGTGCTAAAATGAATCTTATCTGTAAGATCAACATAATCAGGAACAGAGTCTACAGCATTATTATCAGATCCTGAACGGAAAAACTTAACTGATACTGGTGTCTTAAGAATATTTTCGAGATCTGTTTTAATTTGATTCTCATAATTAGCAATTGCCTGAGAATAATTCTCACCCATCTTGCACATATCAAACGAGTTACAATAAAGCTTAGCAGACTTTGACTCTACCATAAACTCAGAGTCACAAGAATAAACATACTTTAGTGTACCTGCTACGGGCACTCCACTATTAAGAAGGAATGTAGCTTCATGACAATGCCATGTATCAAATCCTACAAAGCTTCCAGCTTTAATACCCCAATCATCTCGAGCTAGGGATCGAGGCATCGGGTTAAGAAGCGTAGGATCAAACGTATCGGTATATACTGCATACGAAGCCGAAGATCCTAAAGACTTCGATGCAATGTCATTCATGTTAGTTGTACTCATAATTCGTAAAATTCGTTGTTGTGTTTTTCTACCTCTTTATCCTGTAAAGCTACAAAGAATTGTCTAGCACGTTCTTCTACAGAACCGCTAAGCCTTACAACAGGTATTGCATATGATTTAATAATACAATCAAAAGATTGCACTACACTATCAAAAAAATCTTTATTTACTGTCCTTTGACCATCTTCTATAAGATCTAACTCCGGCTCAACATAAAAAATAATATCATATCTATCCACCATTAATAAAAACATATCTCTAATAATATCTAAAACTTTAAGATCTTTTACTAAAGACATAGAATAGGCATAACCATCTAAAGCACAACGATCATAAATTATATTCCCTACTTCACTAAGTCGCTGAAAATGCTTAGCCATAATAGCTAATTGAGTTACCTCATCCCCATCTTCATTAATATTATACCCCGCTTTCTGCATTCCTCTCGTTAAAGAAGTTCTAAACTTATAATCAGTTAAAACATTTATATCCTGCAACCACTTTACAAGAGTAGTTTTACCTTGACTATGAGCACCTGAAATAGCAATTTTCATTCGTTTATTGTAAATGCTTTTTTAAAAATCTATACCACAAATTTGTAGCATCTTCATGTAATGTTGCAATAATTTCATCTAACGTTAAGCCTTCAATAGAAGTATAACTATGTTCAAGTATCTCTCCGGAATCTAATTCGGCTGTACAGCGATGAATAGTATTACCGGAAAATATTAGTTTCTGTTTATAGGCCATCTTTTGAGGATCTTTACCTTTCAATTCAGGGTTATGAAACAGGTTAGCTGGATGAAGATTATAAATCTCGTACCTATCACATACTTCTTCAGGCACTATTCTAAGCCATCCGTGAAGAGTAACTAAACTATTAACGGGTATAAACCTAAGATAATCTTCTACTGTAGGCTTTGGACCTACGTAAACAATACTATCTCCAAACTTATCAACAACTTCAGGCCTAATCTTTGTACTATTTGTTACAATAATATCCGGATTTCTTCCGAGTCTATTTGAAAGCTTATAAATTTCAGAACCTGTCTGACTAAAAAACGTTACCCATTTTCTCATGAACAGAATTTTCTAAATAGGGACGTATTATAAAAAGCTAATTCGAGCTGTTCTCGAGTTATATTAGCGCCAATATAGTCAACTAGTTTTACTGACCACTTTTCATGTAGCCCATAAACAGGATTATACTTCTTATGAAGAATAGCTGCTACAATAGGATTAGAAGTATCTATTGATTCAATACACATCTTATACGGCGTCTTGTTATAGAGTTTAAACTCCCAAGGGGTAGCACATCCTAGTAGATGATGACCCTTTCTATAATCAAAATAGTTATCCTTAGCACTAAGTCTATGAAGTAAAGCTACTCTACCTAAGGAATATCTTACCCACTTATTAAATTCGAGTCCCTTTATCCATTCAGGTAATACTCCTAATTCTTTTTCAAACGATTCTAAAGTAGGCCATTCATTAAGATAAAACGAATAATCAAAAGAAATAGCAATCTTAGTTACATACTTGCACAAGAAATTATAACATTCAACAATTTCTTTATATGTCTTACCTTGAACTACACCGATACTTCTACTCGGAAGGTTTCTATATTCGCTAGTAAACTTCTTAAAGCTTTCAATAGTTCCTTCTGTGCTTTCAAGAACGTCAGGTATAATAAACTCAGTAGGTTTCAATTCATTAATCCAATAAGCAAATTCTTTTGAATCATAAGCTTCTCCAAGTTCAAAAATACTATTATCAAGTAATACGTGTCTACCCATTTCGACGGAATCCTTATAAAATTTAAGATATTCCGACTGTTCAGGTAGTAAATGTACTAGACAATAATCATAATCATTGTAGCCTCTAGAGGTATCTAGAAGACTAATAGGTGTTTCGTGGCTAATAAGCATAAATATTGTACAATAATAATGTCAAATTCTACAAATGTCAAGTATTTTATTCATAAAAGAATAGTCCATGTAATAAAAGTGGGTCCGGTATATCTATGGAAAACAGCCTCAGCTACTAAAAGTGACTGTATACAAAAAGCTCTTGAACATTTTAATATAACTAATGAACGTCTTTTAAAATTTAAAGGGGCTGAAATTATTCAATTGTTTGTTAAAGAGATTAAAGCTCAGGAAACATAAAATTGTTAATAAATTTTTTAGCATTATCTTCCCCTACATCAATTGCTAAAGCTTTAAAGGTTTTTTCGTTTTTCTTTTGACCTTTACAATAGTCATTTTGCTTTTCAACATTTAAAGTATATCTATCTTTATAAGTTTTAGAATAATCTAAATATTCTCTAATAATTGCTAAAGAGTGTGTAAAAAGTAAAAGTAATTCTTCTTCATTAGGTGTTACACAAATAAAGTTTTCACTAAAGAAATTTGCCCATTCAGGGAGTTTTCTTTCTGGAGATGTAATTACATTTTTAAATTTAATTAAACTCTTTTGAACAATTTGATTAGCGTTAATCGGTGTAATATCAAAAAAGAAACCTGTAACTTTACTTCCTATTTCAATAAAGTCTACACCTAATATAGGAAAATCTACTGTTGCGCTAGGAAATACATTAGCATGAACAATACCGATTTTATTTGTTTTATAATATTGTAAATGAATGTGTCTAAAAATAGGACTCTTATATACATTATTATACCAAACACCATTTGGGTTATCTAATTCTGGACGATCCGGATAACCAAATGCACTAGTAAACTCTTGTGTTAAAATATCAAAATATCTTCTTAGTGATTCCATATTTCTTCAAATAGATTTATATGAAAGTGAAAGAAAGATTTTGTTTCTAGTACAATACTATCATTATATAAATCTGGTGTATCTTTAGTTAAGAGATACCTAACTGTAGTAATTACAGCTCCAGGATCTTTTGCATTATATGTTTCGTTATAAGGGGCTTGAGACTTAGCAAGAATCCTGCCTCCATAAAAATCAGCTAACCAACGAAGGTAGAGATCAGCTTTTAAAGCATAAAGGGATTTTTGCCAAGAAGAAGATACCCACTTTTCAGTTATATCTCTAACCTTAAGTGTCGTAATACTTGTATCTAAAATAAGCTTATCAATATCTTTTTGAATTTGTGTACTTCTTTTAAGATCAGGATTATCTAGAATTTCTTTAGAAAGAAGGCGCTGTTCAACAACTTGATAGATAGGAAGAAGATTTATTAAAAGATCTAGAAGATGCTCTTTCTTAAAAGAACCATCTACAAATGATTGCATCAATGGATGCTGTTCGGATTTACTATGAAGATCTGATGTTTCCTCTTTTAGACGTGTTTGTAGTTCGCTCATATAAAAATTATCGATACTATTTTTTCTTAATCAAGAGAAGAGTTCGAATAAATCTGTTTGTACTTCTTTACCAATAATAGGTAAATACCATCCAATAGCTTCGTAAACAGCTTCAATAGGAGGTGTTACAATCTTACCGAACATCTTATCGTAATCAATTTTAATATCTTTAAACTCTTTTGGAAATTCACTTACAAAAGCTAAAGCATCTAAACCATATACGTTTTTAGAGGCATAAAAATATTTTACTTTTGACCAGAACGAATTAGCTCATACTTGTTTTGTAAATTCATCTTTTCTAAAAGCATATTATAAGCTAGAGCCGCTTTAACGTGACAAGGAGTACCTTTATTAAACTTGTTTAAGGATGCTCCAGCTGAATACTTGTCTGGTTCTTTTACTGATCTTCTAAAGGACGCTTCAGATACATCAAGATTTCTAAACAAGTCATAAGCTTCTCTAAATACTTCGTTTGTTTTTTTAACATCTTTAGTAAGGAAAGCCGTCTCAATGGTTTTTTGAATAATAGCTTTAACCTGTTTTGGAGTCGTTGATCGTGCTAATTCTACTCCTACATACTTAAACTTATTTGTTGCTACACCTTCATCATCTAAAATATGAAGAATATATCTCTTTTTCATTAAGAAGGTACCAACGTCAGCAATAGCTTCTCTTTTAAAGACAAATCGAGGGTCAGCCGAATTAAGTTCTTCCCGAGCCCAATCAAGAATCTTTTCACCGAGATGTTTATCAATCGAATCAACAATAGTGTGAACCTTAGGATTAATAATACCGTCAATAGTTAAGGGTATATTAAGCTTATCTAAAATAGGTTGAATGGTAATATAAAGAGAATCTGTATCACCGCTTAGAATCAACGACTCGTTTACTTTAAAGATATTCTTAGCATATTCGTTAATAATGTTACCGCCCGCTTTTGCTACAGCTTGGCCAGTTAAGGTAATTGACGAAGCATTATCAATATCCATAAACGCTGAATGCTTATTAGCAAACGTTCCGTAGATAGAGTTCAAAAGAATCTTTAAGGTATATTGTAGAGTATCGAAGTATTGAATAGCAGCTGTAGTTTCTTTATCTTTCTTTTTAGACTTCTTAAGATCAATCATCTGCTTACGAGCATAAACACGCTCGTCGTAAATACTATTAATCAAATTAGGACAAACCCCTTTAAACTTCTGAGAATAGAGTACACCGGCTTTTGATAAAGCTACGTTTTCCTTCTTAAGGAAATCTTTTAGCTTACTAACTGCGATTTTAAACATACCTCCGTTAACGAGCTTAATTTCAATCTCTTTATCTACCTCTACATCTCCGGTAACAATTCTACCTAGCTTAGTTTCTGAAGAGATATTCAGAGTAATAATTGTATTAGGGTATAGGGAGTTAACGTCAAAACTTACAATAGCGTCTTTAAGGCCTCTAACGGGCTCTCTCACGTAACCGCCTTCTAACGCTTCTCGTGTAGTTTCATTCTTAAACGTAGGAATAACAAAGCCTTGTTTACGAGCTTGTAGCGACATTGCACCAGTTACAATCGATACCTTTCCTAAAGCTCTTTCGAAGTTTGTACATCCTTTGTACGCAAGCAAACGAATAATCTTTAGATAGTTAAGTTTATCTTCAAGCTTACGAAGGAGATCTACGTCCTGAATATTATAATCAACAAAGTTATTCCAATCAGTATCAGCAAGAGTAGAAAGATTAGTAGCATTGATAGCTAATTTACCTTCGTTAAGTTCATATTCAGCAATATAATTCAAAGAATAAGACTCTCTATCTCCTTTTGAATACGTCTTATAAATTTCCATGTAATCTAAGCAACTAACCCCGGCAATATACCAACGACCAATATCCTTACCGAACTTTTGAAAGCTTTCTCTATATGTTACTTGACCTACAGGTGATAGTTGTTTAATGAATTCTTCACCTAAAAGGTTCTTCGCACGATTAATAATATACGGAACGTCAAACTGTTCTGTATTCCATCCAGTAAGAATATCTGGCGGATCTTTTTTCCAGAAATTTACAAATCTTTCAAATAGATCACTCTCATCTTTACACTTATAATATGTAACATTATCTAAAGTAGGTTTATAATCGTTCTTTAATCCCCAGGTATGAATCTTACCCGTAATAGTATCAAGAATCGTAATAAGAGTTACAGGGTCTTTGGCGATCTTCGGAATAGGAAATTCATTCGGGGAATACGTCTCAATATCAATGAAGTAAACCTTTAGCGGATGCTTACTAAACTCAACTTTATCTACTTCAGCGTTAAACATCTCAATAAGAAATTGCTGATCTACTGGTAGATTACCAAATAGACGACCGTTTTTTGTATCATCAACAAATCTATTACGTTCAAACGAATTACGAAAAGTATGCTTTCTTAAAGGAGTCTTAAAAATAGATATTCCGTCCTCGGCACCATCTTTTTCTGTATAAAGGAAAGGGGAGAACGGAATTTCCGTATCTATTCTATCTCCGTCTTCTGACCAAGTACGAAGATATATTGTACCGTCTTTAGGATTATAAGATGCGTTTCTATACACACCTATATTCTATATGCTTTCTAAAGACGGTCAAGCAAATTATAAATTACACTCTTTAAGATACTTTCTATCTGGTGATCCGAAAGGTGTCGTATAAGCTTCTAAGTGCTTGTTAAGATTCTTTTCATCTTCTAACCAGAACTTTTCTGAATACTTACGAGCTTCCTTACACATACGAGTATAACGGTCGTGATCCTTAAGAGCGTATTTGATCTGGTCAATAAACTCATCTCCAGTTTTATACTTTAAGCTAGCATCCTTATACGTAACCATATCTGGACATACGCAAGGTAGTCCTAGTGCACCAGCTTCAATAAGCTTAATGTTACTCTTAGCTCTGTTGAAATTATTATCCTGAAGAGCAGCAAAGGTAAGCTGAGTACCAGAGTTTGCCATAACTCCTGGGAAGTCAGGAAGTTGAGTCCAATCTCTAAACAAGATCTCTCCAGAATCAATAAACGGCTTTAACGGTAGTGGGTAGCAACCATAGAACTGCCATTTGTAATTCTTACGTGTCTTAATAACTGCGTTTATAATAGCAGCGAAGTCATCATTTTGACCTGTTCTGTTTGTTACATCAACATGGGTACCTGAAGCAAAGATTGAAATAACAGGCTTCTTCTGATTTCTGTCGTAAGCGTTAACAAGATTACTAATATTGTAGTAACGATCAAACCACCATTTCAATAGGTAGTTAGGAATAACAGTTACATTTTGATTACCCGTCTTTTCTTTAAAGTAGTCTCTCATGAACGGGCATGTAACAGTAATTTCGTCACACATGTTCATAATATCCATAATACTGTTACGGATTTCATCTGACGTAAATGCATCCTTATTACGATTAAAGTCAGGAATATCTTCTCTAAAGACAATATCGTCAATTTCGTAAATTAATTTAAATCCACAATCTTTCTGAATTTGTTTGAGGAAGGTTACAAACTCTCTTTGTTGAGGTGTTGCCTGACGTTGAATCTTAACAGCAGCTAAGCCCTGGTAATAACGAGGGTCAAGAACCATTGTTGTAGACTCAATTACTACAGCCTTATTATAAAGGTTGAGCATTAAGTTTGGTGCCATACAACGATACCAGCTACAACCACCATAATCAGCTAAATAGTTTACAGCCCTAGGAAGACCTTGACCAGGTATCTCTGGTGGTGGTAAAGCCATACTAGGAGGTAAAGGAAATACCTGACAAGTGCTAGGTATTCCTGGAGGTAGACCAATAGGTGCACCAATATTGTGTGCAATACCTGAATGATGGGAGAGTATGTTGCTCATGTGTTATAATAAATATGTAAAGTTGTTTCTTTTTTCCAGCATAATTGTATTATTTACCTTACCTGTAAAGGCTACTCCACGGTGAGTAATAATATAACTGCTTTCATTATGCTTTTCAGATCGTTCCCTTAAAATATTAACTACTAATTCAACACCTTTATCATCTAGAGACGAATCTAAAAGTTCATCATAGAAGATTGTACTAAAGTGTACATCTCCTTGCATTCTACGAATATCTAAGAAAGCAAAGAGGCATGCTAAATCAATACGCTTGCGTTCTCCTCCGCTAAAGTTAAAGTAGGATTTATCTCCACCTTTTTCATCAGTAATAGTTTCATCAAAGTATTCGTTAAATTGACAGAGACAGTTAGCTTCAAGTACTTGTAAATAATAAGCAAGTCTTGAATTAAGAACCTTAAGAATTTTTTTAACAATATACGATTTTACTCCTTCTTCTGATACTACAAACTTAACGCACTCAAGTACAGATAGATTATTGTCTAATTTTTCAATTTGAGATTTATTATCGTTATACTCTGTTTCAAGTTCTTGAACCGTTTGTTCTAATTCTGCATTTGTTTCGTGAGCTATATCTTGCTGCTCAAGCAGTAAATCATTATTATTATCAGTCAAAAAAACAATTTTAGTCTGTAGAGCATCATTAGTAGATTTTACTTTACTAATTCCGTCTTTTTTTGTTTCAACAGTTCTTATTTCTGTTCTCTTATTATCTTCTCTATCTTCTATATTATCAACAATAGTTATTGCAGATTCTCTATCGTTATAAAGTAACGACAAACTATTATTAATTTCATTTTTATTCAGTTCTTTATGTTTTAAATCATCTTCAGGAAAAGGACGCTTACATGTTGTACAACTAGCTCCGTCTTTTTCTATTTCTTTAAGTTGTTTTTCAAGTAAGCTAATATTTGTTCGAATAACTGTTAATTCGTTATCAGCATCTCTTCGCTTTTTTTGTATGTCTGTTATTTCGTTATTAAGTAAAGTACGCTTATCAGTAATAAGTTGATCGACGTTATCAGGTAACGTTACTATTTGTTTAGTAAAATTATCTATCTTAACTATATTTTCAGCTATTCTATCTGCAATTGTTTTAATTCTATTTTGCTTATTTTCTTCAAAACGTTCTAATTGAGTCTTACTTGTATTATAACTCTTTTCAACAGTTTGATTCTTAGCATACAGTACTTCATAATCTCTTTTTATAAGATTATATTCTTCTCGAGTTAATGAGAGCATTTCTGAAAACGCTTCAAGATTCAAAACACTTTCAATAAACTTACGCTTATCAATTTTACTTTGTGCCATAAACGGCACAGTATTATTGATAGTCATAATAACAGAATTTTGAAATACCTTACCAGTAGAACGAAGCAACTTCTGTATAAACTCATTTGTCTTAGCTAAGGTAGAATGAGTTATATCTACACCATCTTTAGATAAAAAGCATTTAGTAGGGGTAAGTGTCCTAGCTATATTGTAAATATTTGTATTACCGTTATTATCAATCTGTAGCTCTAATTTTACTTCACATACTTTTTTAGTAAATGAATTAGTAATAAGATCTTTATTAATCTCTCTAATAGTTGTACCGAAAAGAGCAAAGTATAAAGCATCAATAACAGTAGACTTACCTACACCGTTTTTTGAATCTTCTTTATCGTAATTAATACCAGTAATTACATTAATACCTTCTTGAAAATTTATTATAATTGGCGTATCTCCAACAGATAAAAAATTACGTATCGATAAAGATTTAAAGCTAACTAAGCGCACGATACTATTATACTGTACTCTTTACCAATAGCAACCACCTTCAATATTTTTATATTTTTCAGGTGTTTCTTCTATAGACGGGTTAATCCAATGTTCGTTATAGAAATGTTTACCTATATCACCGTTACTCCATCTACCTCCCTTTATACCAAATAGTAATTGTAGAGGTCCTCCGAGATGAATAGCTTTTTTACCACTTTTTTTTGCATGTGCTACTAAAGGTAAAGATGACGCTCCTGCTCCTACAAGCATTACATCATAATCAATAGTGTCCATTATTGTTTTAAAGTGCCTGATCATATCTAACCAACTATTAAACTCACTAGGCTTATCTATGCCAGGAGAGTGCGGATGTTTAAGAGTGAGTAATGATTTAAAGGTTGGAAGAATTCTTGTGTCTTTCCATATAAGGTGTCTTTTTTCATACTGTTTGCGTATTGAATCAGTAAACGGTGATATAACTAAAACATTTTTATCCTTTAAATGTTCAGACCACGGAGAACCTGAATAAAACGGTTCAATACTCTGCAAATCAATTAATTCACAATCAGGTGAATAACTCTTTATATACGATGCCTCAAATGACATATTAAACATTGACCACCAAGCAAGTGAATCTATATATGGAAGACTATTTGTAATTTCTTTTATAAAATCTATACGTGCTTCTTCTGTTTGTGGAAATACTCCTGCATTATTATAAATTTCCTGTACAACATTTGGCATCCACTGTATAGATTGTTTGTTTTGTTTGTACATATAATAGTTATATATACACATTAATTCACAATTACCTATCTTACCGCAACCAAACGGTTTGTCGTTTTTAAATTGCTCATAAAGATAAAACGAACCATTTACAAAGTTTTTACTCATATTAACTAATAAAAGTTTCTATTATTCTTTCCATATTATATACTTGTTTCCATTCTGGAAAATGTCTTTTAAATTTTCTGGTATCAGAAATCCACCATTGATGATCCCCTATTCTATTTTCGTCTTTAATAGTATAGTTTAATTTCTTATTTGTCATCGTTTCTATTAAAGTTATAGCTTCCAATACCGAACAATTTGAATAAGTTCCGCCACCGATGTTATAAACTTCGCCATTTGTTTTTGGCGATTCAAAATATGCATCAAAAGCAGATATTAAGTCGGATGAATGGATGTTATCCCTTACTTGTTTACCTTTATAACCAAAAATTGTGTATGGAATATCATTTACGCAGCATTTTACTAAATAGGAAAGAAATCCATGAAGTTCAACACCTGAATGTTTTTGTCCAGTTAAACAACCACCTCTAAATACAACGGTTTTTAGGTTAAAATATTTTCCGTATTCTTGAACCATTATATCAGCAGCCACTTTACTAGCACCAAATACGCTATGTAAACAATGATCTATTGATACCCATTCATTAAATCCGTTTTTATGGTCAGGTAGAAGAGGTGTAAATCTAGTTTCATCTTCATGTAATGCAATTCTATTAGGAGTATCTCCATAAACCTTATTAGTTGATGTAAATATAAAAACAGCTTCCGGACTATATAACCTATAAGCTTCTAACATATTAGTTGTTCCAACAGCATTAACGTTAAAGTCAGTTAAAGGTTCCTTGCATGCCCAATCATGAGAGGGTTGAGCTGCTGTATGTATTATAAGATCAAAAGTGCCATTTGTTTTAAAAATATCTTCAATACTATTATAATTCCTAATATCTACATTATAATGGATATAATTTTTATGTTTTGATAATTCTTCTATTCTCCACGATACAGAACCTTGATTGCCAAAAAAATACTCTCTAAAGTTATTATCTATACCGATAACTGTATAACCTTTATTGCAGTAATATTCGACAGCTTCTGAGCCTATTAAACCTCCTGATCCTGTAATTAAAATTTTTTTCATTTCTTATCGTAGCTGTATTTAAAGTTTCTCTGCCCAGCATTATTAAATGTAATATTTTCTATAGTTGAATCAACTATATCAGGAAATTCAAACTCCATATACTTTTCTATACTTTGTACAGATAAATTATGTTTTTCACATTGTTTATGAGTAATAATTTCTGGATGAATTATATTTGCATCAAAATATTCTTTTAAATTTAAATATGTACTAGCATAACTATTATAAACGTTACTATTAGCTATAGCAAATAAATCTGAAACACCTCCAAAAGACCAGCACCCTGGTACTAATAAAGTATTTGTTGCAGCATTAATAAAATCTTGTTCAGGTATACTTTGTTTAAAAAAACAATCAGGTCTGCAGCGGATAACTATATCATAATGTACATTACTATTTTTACGAAGTTCGTTGCACATATAAATATTAAAAAACATAGGTATAAGATTTTGTTTTTTATCCCAGTTTATATCAAACGAATTTATAATATCAGTATAAAATTCAGTGTCATTAATAATAACACTTTTAGGGTTATATAAGTTTGTAAAATCGTTTAAATTTTGTTCTTTGCCTTCTTTATTTTCTGTACCGTAAAAATAAAGATCATAATCTAATTTTGAAAAAATAAACTTATCTGTAAATTGATATGTTTCTTTGAAACATCTTAACCCTCCAGACATACATATAGCTACTTTCATTATATATACTAATTTATATTAATGATAGGATTATATCAATGCTTATATTCTGAAATATAATCAGAACATATACCTGCAGCACCTGACTTAACAATATCAAGTAATGTTAAGGAAGAGGTTTCAGGTAAAACTATTATACCGTTTTCAAGTAAATTACCCGGATAACACCAAATATAGTTTTTAGATGTTAAAGTAAACGTATCTGTTTGATGCCAAAAACAATGAATATTATGCTTTTGTAAATTTATAAATGCGTCATTATTTTTAGCGTGACACCATAATTTCGTGTTACTTAAAAACTGTATATCTGTATTATATAACGGTGTATCATGTCCTAAGTAAAAATTACCATCTTTAAACCATACATCGATTTCGACATCATAGTTTTGCTCAAAGCAATAAAGTATTTGAGACGGGTGATTTTCTTTGGCAGGTATAGGACCTTTTAAATTACCTCTATGGGATATTAATAACATTACTTTTCTCTAAAAAATAATTTAAATCTTCTGGTGTACCGATACCATACATACTATCAACATTATATGTTTTTATCTTTTTACCTGCTTCAATAGCTTGATTAAAAACCGGGCAAACGTAAAATTCGTTATTTACTCGAATATTTTTTTGTATCATTTGCTCTGCAAATTTAACGTAATCTTCACCGTGCTTCCAAAAATAAATACCAGCAGTAGCAATATTTGAGATTGGATTTTTTTCAGCTACTTCAGTAACATATCCCTCAGGTCCAATTTTTGCAAATGACCACTTAGGGTGAGTAGATTCAAAACTTACTATTCCGCCATCGACATGCTGTTCGTACATTTTATACAGGAACTCGTTCGAATTCCAAATAATAAATTGATCAGAATTAGCCATTAATAAAGGTTTTTTATTGTTAATAAATTCTTTAGCTAAAAGTGTTGTACAAGCAGCTCCTTCTGTTAGTCCATTTGTTTCAATAATTGTACATTTAGGAGCAATCATACTTAATACAGCGTCTAAATTATATTTTGTACGGTGTGTTTTTTGTACTATAAAAATAAAATTTGCTTGTATATTTAAATTTTCAACTACAACCTGTATCATTGGCTTACCTGTTACATCTATTAAAGGTTTAGGAAACGTGTAACCTGCTTGTTCGAAACGAGAGCCTGCTCCTGCCATAGGTATTAATACATTTAAATTATCATCTTGCCATTTAGGTATATTCATAGTTTTATTTTCCTTGTATTTTAATATAAATTTTTCGTAAGTTAAATCTTTAGAGTTTTTAACTCTTAAAATGCTGGTATGTGCCCTAGAGGCTCCTAATAGACCTGGTGGTGAGTCTTCAATAATAAGAGTTTCCTCCGGTAATACACCTGCCTGAGACATAGCTTTCCAAAACATTTCTGGGTGAGGTTTGGAGCTTTTAACATCTTCGTTTGAAATAATAATATTAAAATACTCAATAATATCAAGCTTTGAAAGCGCAAGCAAAACAGTACGCTTAATAGAGTTTGAGCAGCACGCAATAGTAACCCCTTCTTTGTTTAAAAATTCACATATTTTCTTTATTTCTTTATTTTCTACTATTTGCTTAAAGTGCTGTAGTGTTGCTTCTTGTTTTTTATTCCAGATTTTTTTATGTAAAGACAAATCCAGTTTTTTATTTTTTGTTAAAATATCAAGTTTTTGAAATGTTTTAAGACCATCATATATATTTATATGTTCTTCTGTATTAACACAATACTGCTCACCTGCAACATTTTTAATAGCGTCGTTAAGTGTGTTAAAATGTATATCTTTTGTATCTACTAATACTCCATCAAGATCAAATATAACTAATTTTAGTTTCATAGTTTATCTATAAAAACTGTTTTAAATTTGTTCATAACATTAATAGGTGTAAAATCTCTATAAGCATTCCAGTCTTTATCGTTCTGAGGTACAAACGAATACAATATACTGTATAACGTACTAGGATTGCTGTAGTATAGTCCTTTATCTTTAAGTGTAAAAATATGATTTCTTTCTGGAGAGTGCTCAAACGTTATAACAGGTTTATTACATAAAGAAAATTCAGCAACAGAAGCACCAAACGATTCCCCTTCTGCGCGCGCATGTAAAAATGCATCGCACGTGTTAATAAATTTTTTCTTATATGCTAGATCAGCAAAAGGTTCGTGAAAGATTACACGATCATGATTTATAAATCTATCTGTATTTGCGAAGAGAAAATATATATCATTTCTTTGTGAGAGAATATCACTTATAACATTGTTAACAAACGGTATATTCCATGAATACGGTCCTCCGGTTCTACCAAATACGATTGCATTATCAGGTATACCTAACGATAACCTTAAATTATCTGTAGCGTCTGGTAGGTGTACCATATACGGTACAAATGGTATATTATTAAAAGTTTTACTTAACCATTCACTTACATAAGCGTAAACAGTACCGTGAGGTTCGTGTACAACACCAACAACATGTATAAAAGTAGGAACACTTTCAATAAATCTACCGTCGTTGCGACGACCACACTTTTGTATATAAAGTGCATCTACATTTAAATCTTTACATGCTTGTTCTAAAGCAAACATATTTTCAGTACCGTTTAGCTCTATAACCTCTAGATTATCTTTAAACTTTTTAGCAGCTAAAGGATGTGTAGCAGGATGTACACTATCACAAATCATATACGATTTATTACCGAGTATCTTTTCATTATGATAGGCATAGTCAAAGTAGCTTACCCCTGTGCCTTGAATATCTAAATGAGGTTGATAAAATGCTATTTTCATTTTTTACAATAAAAAGCATCAGTACATACTTTTTCTAAAAAGGTATACCCATTATATTTCATAATTTCGTTAAACGGGGTTATATCATAATTTACTTCAATACTTACTAAGTCTATATCTACAATATTAAAATCAATACCTTTAATAATAGAAAATTCAGAACCTTCTGTATCAATAGACAGATAATTAACTTTTGCTATATTGTTTTCTTTTAAAAGCTGCGGTAAGGATTTAGATATTACTTTTTGTACGTAAACTTTATCGCCGTTTGCTTCTGTTTCTCTTTTAATACGTTGTATATGATCGGGGTGATAGTCCTTGACAAGACCACTAAGCATTTCAGCCTTACCTTCAATAACTAGAAAGTCTAACTCCATTTCATTTTCAGAAACGGCGTAATTTAAACATGTACAATTTCTGTTTGTAATTAATTTACTATAGGCAACTGGATGAGGTTCAATGCATAAACCTTTCCAATTATAGTTAATCTCAAAGGGTAGGGAGTTGCTGCATGTAATACCATCGTTAGCACCTATATCTATAAAAATAAGATTCTCTGTTTCATTAAAATAAGAAACAGCAAAATCGGATGGCTGAGGACGCGGAAAATTTTCCCCGTAAAGATGAGCATATTTCGGATCTGTAAAAACATCTATTTTCATATATTAAGTGTTTGTTTTAATCTGTTTAAAACATTTACCGGTGCAAATTCTTGAACAGCATCATATTTTATACTCGATTGCTGCATAATGCTACTATACCGATCCTTATCGTTATCAAGAGCAATTATTTGTTCAATAACTTCATCATAGTTATTTGATTCATCGTTTAAACATATAATCTTATCTGTATTAAAATAATCTTTATACCTTTTACCTCCCCAGTAAATAGGCATACAATTTGCAGCTAATGGTTGTATTATTTTTTCAGTATTATAACCATCTTGAAGTGTATTCTCAAAAGCAATTGTAAATTTGTAATGTGTTAATAGATTTACTTTATCGTGTTCATTCCTTACAAAGAGTCCACCAACATTATTTAAAAACGGTCCATAGCTATCAACTTGCTTATATTTTGATAATATATTAAAAAATTCTAAACGATTACTTGTAGGGTTACCATTTATAAAAGCACAAAATTTTGTTTTATTAAAAAACGGAGATGTAGTAAGTACCTCAGTATTAATATGGTAATAAGGGTTCGATGGTAATGGTCTTGGTTGAGTTTTATTAAACCAATTTATCTGTAGGGCCCATAATGGAAAAAACATATTTGTTTTAGATGTATTAAACTGAGACATTGAGAGATCACATACCTGTGTATCCGGATGTTTAAAATTTGAACCCGTATTTTCTCCTAAGAAAAAAACTTTTTTGCACTTACCGTTATAGTTATTATTGTTGCCACCAAAAACAGAATAAAACAGTATATCAGGAGAAGAATCAATTATTACATCGTACTCGAGACTTAGAAGATCAAGAAAGTAATTATCATTAGGATTAAACAAATATACATCATGTCCCCAGAAATCTTCAAAATATATTTTAAGCTTTTTCTTCATATTAATTGTTCAATGACGAGATATACTTACCACCTTGTGTACCCTGATGTATACCAGGTTCTCCGTAACACGATTTTAAATTTTCACTTTCTATAATTTTGTTTAATTTAAAATCGTATGCTACTGGATTAACTTGTAAGTGTTTGTATATTTTTTTTGCAGCTTCCAGTGTTACTATATAACAATGTGCACAACGCGTTAAAAAACCTGGCTCCCAATAAACTTTCTTATTAGGTACAATATTAGAGGGTTGTATACCGCAACAAATACCTAAGAATAATAAATCCCCATTTATTTCTTTAAATTCCTGTAAGCACTGATTAACATGTTCATTAAAATCATCTGGAAGTAATACATCATCTTCAAATATAATAATATTATTAATATTATGCTTAATTTGCTGTTCAATACAATATAAATGTTTGCAGTACAAAGAAAATTCTGCTTGGTTCTTAAATGTTGCATCGATAGGTATAGTTATTTCTTCTGGTGCAAAATTTGTTACCCACTCCACAACAAGATTTAATACTTTAAATCTTTCTTGTAAATAATCTCTACGATCTTGTAGAGGTAAGTGATGGAGGCAAAAATACTTCATAATATTAACTGTTTGTAATAACTCATTATAGACTTTTTCTTATTTTTTTCTACTATAGTTACATAACTATCGTTTAATAGTTGCTCATTTATTTCTTTAAAATCTTTAACAAACATTATTGGTAGATCTGTATAAAAGTTCATAGCTATATTTGTTTCAACTATTGGTATAACACCAAGATAAATTGATTCCCATATTCTATGACAATCAATACTATTACCTGGAGGGGAAATAACATATTTGTACGTACTAAGTTTTCTTATATACCCCTCAAAAGGTAATTTTGTGTTATCAAAGTCTATATATGTATAACAATTTAAATCTTTTAATGTATTATATCTTTTATTGTAATTAGTTGTAATATCAAAATTACAATACACTAAATTTTCTTTTTTATTATTTTCATTTATAACTTTAAGTAAGGTGTCTTTATTTCCGTGAGCCCATTTTTCATTTGCTATACCAATAGGTATAGTTTGTAATTTAGAATGACTTGTGTCTACATTCATTCCAAACCACTTAATAAGTCTATCATCTTCTAATAAATCTAAGTTACCTGATATAGCAGGTCTATCAGCATTATGGGTTACAAGTTTAAATTTATAATCAATAAGAGGTAATATTTTTTGTTTAAACAATTCTATCCAATCTGTTTTTAAAAAAATAATTTTAGGTTTTTTAGATATATCTATATATTTTTTTTCTTCATCTAAAAAATCATCACATATGTTTTTAAAGGCATTACCTGTTATAATATCTTCTTTTAACATATAAATTCTTTTAATTTTTTAGAATGAATGTGAAGATTTAAAATAGGTATTTGCTTATTATTGTAAGTAACAAACGGTACCTTATCAAAGGATACATTAATATTTTTATCTTGAATAGCAGCACCTACGTAGTGATGTCTACCCGTCCATCCTTTTCCGTCTCCGTTATTAGTGCCTCCTAGATATTGTCCGTAGGACGCGCCGTCAAACAGCACTCCTAGCTTATCGAAATTATCACTACCTTTACCTTCTGGTAAAATAGGAAGATAATCAATAACACTTTTTGTATTTTCGTAAATAAGATCAATCATAATCATTTCTGATAAATGATCATATTGAGTAAATTTTCTAACTGTTTGTTCTCCTTTACCTATTAACTGTAAAATCTTATTAATAAACTTAGTAAAGTGCTCTATACTATTACAGTAAACAAAACCTGCAGAGCTACAAAAAGGACCTACTCTTGTAAAATATAAGGAGGGTGGTAACTTTTTTAATTCATTTAAATCAGAGTATATTAAATTATCATACTCTAAATGTATAAATTCATTTATATTATACTTTTTAGCATAAAGGTAAACAATATACAAACGAAGTAATGTTAGTAACCAAAACGTATCTTTATAAAAAGACGGAAAACTAATCTTACAAATATTGAAGAAATTTAATATACCTTCATTAAAATCATTTAAATCATTATTAGTTATTATTATTGAGTCTTCTAATAAAAACTTTTTAGATTGATTAAAACTATCAAGAGCATAATCCGGTATATCATTAAATGTATATTTACTAAAATCTAATTCTTTACTAAAAGGTAAAGTTGTTGGATTTAAATGTACATATATTGACTTCATATTTTCCAAGAATGTATAGACAATATAGACTTATCCGTTTTCTTGGCTTTTTCAATTGTTGTCTCTATATCTTTACTATTCCAATTTTGTCCTTGATTAAGATCTCTGCCTTCATTAATTTGCTCTAAATGTTTAAAGGTATATAACCCTGGGTAAAATTCATTTACAAAATTAGCATATGTTTCATATTCTGAAAAATGATAAACAACGTTTAAACTAGAACCTATTCTTTGTAATAAACTTTTAGCATTTAAACATCCAGTACGATCTAGGAAGCTTCTTGTAACTGTTTTGTTAAATAATCCTAAATCTCCAATACCTGTATGGTCTAAAGATTTGTTTAAATTAAACATATTTTTATTAAAGTGAAAATACGGAAAATGATTTTGCTTCCAACCGTAATACCAGATTGGTTTATTGTCTTCAAACAAGTTTAAATTTTTAAGTATAATGGTATCACTATCTAAAGCAAAATAATATTCAGAAGTACTTAAACTAAAAAACATTTTTAAAAATTGTTGATACGTCCAATTAGGTCTAAATGAAATAAATGATCTATCAGGTATATCTAAAACATCTTTATCATTTATATACGATATACTACTGTCAGTAATTTTATTTACAATATTGTGTGGGGAACATACGAATATATTTTTAGCCTTAAGGTTAGTCTTAGCATGTTCAATAACATACTTTAATTTAAGTTCATCTTTTTCAGCTACAGGTATAAACAAATCGTAGTCAGTATTATCACTTACTTCTTTTTTTGTATAATTTCTATTATACATTTTAGGTAAGGCTTTAAAACTACCAAAGTGTTGTCTCTCTAAGACTTCTTCGTCCGGAAATGGTTGATACCATTTACAGTTATTTACTGTAGGTCTCTTCATTAGTACGTTTTGCACATAACTAAACCACATATGACCAAGTATTAAATTTCTTTTAAATACATCTTCAGCGTAATAATTTTCAATACTATCTTGACTTGATGTACTACCATGTTCTATATGAAAACATGCTGGAGGTAATTTATTAATATTTTTACATTTACAAAGTAAATTAAACATTGTAAAGAAATATGTATCCCAGTAAAATCTACCTAGTATAAGATCTTCAAAATTATTTCGTATTTCTAACCAAATAGATTTCTTAACTAAAAAAGCATCAAACCCGTGTACTGAATATGACTCTAGTTTTGGTGTTTGATCTAACGAATCAATATCATAAATATGCATTCTGCTAATAGGATAGCACTCAATACCTTCTTCGACTTCTTTTAAGAAGCGATTAGATAAAATAATATCGTTGTTTAAAAATAAAAAGTAATCACAATCTGTACTTGCTAATACATCAAATATTTCCTTTACTGACGGTAATTCTTTTTTATTATTATCAATTTCAAATTTTCTAGAATTATATTCGTTTTTTAATCCTTCGTGTTGAAAATAGTCATGAATAAACTTATTTGAACGTTTAGTTAATTTGTTTAATGTTGTAAAATTACTATACTGTATATTTTCATTATCAAAACAAATATTATATAATTCAATATTTGGATTTTTATTTTTAATCTTTAAAAGACTATCAATACAAAAACGTTCTCTTTTTTCTAAAGAAATATAATCTTTAAAACCATTTATACCTATAGATATTTTCATTTACCGTAATTTTTCCCTCTCATAATAAGGCGCTGAAGAGCCTTATCTTTAGTTATATCTTGTATTTGATTTACCATTACTCCATGCTTAGCAACAAAACGTTGCCATTGTTCTTGAATTTTTTGTTCTCTAGATCCATCTGGTCTATCAGCTTGTAAACGACTTACAGCTACAGGATTATTACAAACTAATTCATCTGATCCGGTAACATCGGCAAACCACCAAAAAGGTGCTGCATGACCTTGTAGAGATTCCCGGTAAGCCATATCAATATCAAATGGATCTCTAAATTGTGTATCATACAATCCAGTATCTTCAAAAGCTGTGTAATGATGATACGTAAATTCATTACACATATTCTTGTAGAATGAAATACTTACTTCAGGTGTATATTCAACAGTTAGACGAGGAGTTCTATTGCCCGGTTCTCCTGACTCCCAGGAGGTACTAACATAAGAAAAATACTTTAGTCCAGAAGCTTCAGATGCTTTAATATACTTTTCAAAAATACTCGGGTCTTTAATAATCATATCATCTTCAATAAGAAAGATATGCTCACATCCTCTGTTCATTAAAAAGTTAACAGCATCATTTCTACAAATAGCTGGATAACAATTAGTATTATGCTGAATCCAATGACAAGCATAATTTTCTCTATAATGATTACCGCCGTTAACAACTACAAGTTCGTTAATTTTAGCTAACGGAAGAGACTCATAAAGAGTTTTAAAATAGTCTTCTGAATTATATGTTACAATACCTACACCTATTTTATTTTTTTCCATATTTCTTTTTAATTTGTTTGATAATATCAATAGTTTGCTCTTTAGTCCAAAACACATCTGTAGGACCTGTAACATTTATTTTAGACTTTTCTGCAAATCTTGTTACTGCTTTTTGAAAATTAGCTATCCATTTTCCGTCACGTCTAATTTCACTACCGGAATGATTCTTATCCAACTCTTCAATATACTTGTTACTATCGGCAATATCAGCAAACCATCTAAAGGGAGATGTCATACCTGCCTGAGATATAAAGAACGTATGATCAACGTGCTCCATGGCGTTATAGTACTCCTCATCCATTAGTCCTACAGCTTCTAAGCACTCCTTAGTATAGAAGCTAAAAGCACCATAAACATTAGGGTAAAAACAAACAGCTTTATCTTTACTATACTCTACTTTTAATCTTATAGCAGGAGTTCCGTTAGGTAGGTAATTATCACTACCGTGAAAAGCAAAATTAAAATGCTGAATGCCTGATATATTAGATGCTTCTATATATTTGTTAAAAACCTCTTTATCTTTAATAACAATATCATCTTCTAGTAGGAAGATAGAATCACATTTCTTTTCAAGTAAATGTCTAAGAGCTAAATTTTTAGATTTACCTACCCCTAGGTTTACTTTGTTATCTATCCACTCTCCCTGACTTAAATCAAAATCAGTAATTGGTTTACCATCATTAACTACAACAAGTTCATCAATTATACTCTCACACTGTACAAGAGATACGAGTAAACGACGAAGATACTCTGGGCGATTACATGTTATAACACCTATTCCAATTTTATTGCTCATTTGTTACTAAGGATAGTTTATAGAGATCTAAGCATTTATCTAGGATCTCTTTTTTGTTTACTTGAGTGTCTAATAAATCAACAAACTCTTGAAGAGCAGTTTCGACATCAATACTAAAATTATCTACGTCAGTTGCTGATAGCTGAACATTTTCAAATATATTATAATTTGTTCTAACGTGAAGAGGTTTAAATTGATTAAATTTTGTTAAGAGTAAATCAACAGCTTGTGTATTAACATTCTTATCAATACTAAAATCGACAAAGTTATTAGACAATATAGGAGATAACTCCTCAAGCTTAACTCTACCTTCTGTTAAATCGGAAATATTAATTTTAACGTGTTTAGGTGTTACTGTGTTTTCAATTAACTCTACTTCTAGTGTATCCGTATTTAAAATTGATACTCCTTTAGCATGATCTCTATCTCCAAAATCTAATTCATAAGGAGATCCTAGATAAAGAATACTACCTCCTTCAGGATATGTTCTATGCTCTCTATAATGAAAATGACCTGAGATAACAAATTTACTCTTATCAAGAAGCTGAATAGTTTTCATTCCATGATCACAAATCTTATGCTGGTTCATTCTGAAGTGTGTAATCTCAAAATGACCGACAATAATATCACTCTTAGGAATCTTATCTATTGTTACTCCCCAAGGACAAAACGTCCAAGTTTTACCATCAATAATACAAGTTCTTAATTCCTGAAATACGGTTATATTTTTATAACCATTAAGAATGGAAATAGAATTTACATCTGACTTGTCTTTATAATAACAATCATGGTTACCTGTTATTGCTACAATATTATAATCTTTTAGTATATCAAAGAACTTGTGAGCGGCATGAATAGTGTTAACCCCAATTTCATGTCTATTGTGAAAGATATCTCCAGCAATAACAATATCTTTTATACCTCTATCCTTTAACGTATCATCTAACCAGTGAGCAAATTTTATAGCTATTTTATGCCATGTAGATGAATCCTGATGGACTCCTAAATGGATATCACTAATAAATGCTACCTTGTTACTATTAAAATTAATCATCGCTGACTACAACATTTTTTTCATCATAATAAGAACTATTGCTATCATCTTCTAAGTGAGAGTTCTTTTGATAGGGTATTTGACCTGACTCTTCTAGAAGACTATATACTTCGTTTTGATAACGATGAATGGTATCGTGTTCCTTTTTTTCTTTTTTAATTCTATTTTGAAATGCTCTATACGCTACTTTAGTAAAATAAGAGAAGGGATTATATCCACTATCACACTTAAACCTCTTTCTTGTTAGAGCGGTAATCATCTTAATGACAGCATCACCAATCATTTCTGTCTTATAAGAATAGTTAATAAAGTTTTGGGCGTACCCTAAACGAGTACCAATCTTTTGAATCATATCAGCTAACTCATCATTTAGTTCTCCGGATTCATAATATTTCTTAATACATACTTCCATGTAAATAGGATCTACATAGTTAGGTTTTAACTCTTCCTTAGTTCGTCGAACTCTTTTGGTTGATCTCGGTTTAGGTAAAGCTTCGTCTAATACGGCTGATAAATCATCCATAAAAAATTCTTCATTTTTTGTTTTTTTGTTGGCCATAAAGTATTAGATATAATATAGTATATTATTTTTAAATCAACTCTGTGTTATTTCAGTAATACTGTAAGGTATTTGTTCTTCGTTATACAATTCAATACGTTCAGCTAAATGAGCGTTACCATAACGTAAGTTATCACCAATATCAAAAATAGTAGCTCGCTTTTTACTAGCATGCTTTCGTAAACTTCTACCAATAGATTGAATAATTTTTATTTTAGCTTTACCAATAGATGCAAAAACTATATTATGAAGGTTTTTAATATTAATACCTGTACTAAAAATTTTAGATATAGCTACACAAATAATATCGTCCTCTTCTTCCATTAATCTGCGGATATTTTCTCTTTCTTCTATTTCTATATCTCCATGTACAAAATATACTTTCTTTTTTGTATTTTTAGTAAGTGTTAATAAAAGTATTTCTCCGTGAATGATTCTGTCAACCATAATGAGCGTATTCTTATCTACACCGTTTACAATTTTTGTTATTAATTTATTTCTAAATTCACTGTTTTGTAAAAATTGTATTTCTTCTTCGTACCCAGCAGTTGGATTTGTAGCACTCGGCTTAGTAAATGTAGGCAAATCCCAATAGTTAACTTTTAATATAGCTACATGAACTTGAGATATATAATTCTGATCTCTAAGATCAATTGATTGCTTTTTGTAAATAACTTTACCTAGTTTACCTAAGATATTCCATTCATCTATTTTTGTGTCAGGCATTGTACCTGTAAGACCAAAACGATACTTAGCAGTTATTTGATCTACAATCTTATTGACTTTATTACCTTGTTTAAGTTTATGAACTTCGTCAATGATTAGTAATTTAATATCTTTGAGTAAAGATAAGTCTTGTTTTTCAGATTGAAGAATTTGAATATTAGCAATTACAATAGAAGCGTTAGGGTCTGGCTCGTAACTACCTGTCCATTTTGTTATTTCGTTCTCCGGTATTCCATATTCAATAAAATCAGAATAAGACTGGGTGACAAGTTGAATGTCGGGAACTAAAATTAATGTTTTTAAATTATTTTGCTGTTGTTGTATAGATCTAACTATTGTAGCCATAACAAATGTTTTACCGGCTGATGTAGGTAAGATTATTACCCCGCTTCTATGCCTCAAAGCTGCTTTAATAGTTTCATATTGATAGTCTCTCAAAGACATCCCTAACGTAACTATATCCTTGTCTTCATCCCGTAATAGAGGAGACTCTATAAACTCTTTAAACTTATCTGTTACTTCTAACTTAAAAGGTATTTCTAAGGTAGTTAGATATTCTAGAATTGTAGAAGCAAGTCTGGGTTCAAATCTTCCTTGAGGAGTAATAGCGTACTGTCTAGATAAAGGTCTGTAACCTACCGTAAATCTTCTTTTAAAGTTTTGATTTTTATCCTCTACAGAAAAATATTCACGAATATTAGGAAGGTAATCTGTTATAAGAATACCTTTCTTTCTTCCTGAATCATAATCTATAATTACTTTCATTAAGTGGTCTCTAACTGCACAATTTGAATAAGGTTGCGAATGTCATATGACATACTTCTAAAGTTAGATTCAATTTTAGATAGATACTCGACTAACATTTCATTTTCAGCAATCATATCATCTATCTTTTGAACTGTGGGATGATTATCAGCTGCTATTTCTCTTGTACGGTTGCTAGCTCCTATAGGTAATTCTGCTTGAATTCGATCAGCTATTTTTTCTACAGCTTGTTTACGAAGTTTTTTAAGTTTATGAATTTCCTGTTTATGAAACATCAAGCGTCCTACCCAGTAATGACGAGCACCAGGTAAATCCATTTGAATCTGCTTCATGTTAAACTCGTCCACGGCTACGTACTTTTTAATCTCTTCGTTATACCTTTCAAAGAGAGATTCTTTATTTTCTTCAGGGCTTACAGACATAAGCCCATTTTAACAGATTATTGCAATAAAGCAACTTAAATAATAATGTGATTAACTTAGAGTGCATAGTAGAAGAAGTTTTGTACGAAAATGCTAATGTTGCAGGACCTGGAGGAGCTCTAGGAACTGGGGTTGCTTCTACAGAGACAGCTTTTTCAGGAGATAATTATGCTCGAGGAGATGCTAGAATACCTAAAGTTTTAGGAGGAGTAACTAGAAGACACTTACCTAAGGATTCATTTTACGCAGGAAGAGTAGGTAAGAAGCATAAACGCAAACATAGAAGAAGGCGTTAATGGATACTGGTCATTGGATTTTAAACGAAGGAATTGAAATTTCGGAGGAAATTTTCGGCTTCATTTATTTGATAACAAACTTAACAAACGGAAAAAAATATATTGGTAAGAAGCAATGTATATCAAAGTTTAAGCGTAAACCTTTAAAAGGTAAGAAGAACAAAAGAATCGAATACAAAGAATCAGATTGGAAAAGTTATACAAGTTCCTCAGTTGATTTAAATAATGATATAGTTAAAATAGGAAAAGAGAATTTTAGATTTGAGATTTTAAGAACCTGCGGTTCGAAGTGGGAACTAGCATACGAAGAAGCCAAAGAACAGATAGGTAGAGAAGTCTTGCTAAGAGACGACTATTATAACGGTATTTTAAACCTTCGTATAGGGAGACCTCCTAAAAGTGTATTAAATAAATAATATGTTAGAAGAAGCAAAAAAAGCATTAATTTCAACTAGAGTTAATCGATGTATTTATTGTGGTTCTACAGCTTATGGAAAAGGATGTAGGTTTGGACCTCAAGGTATACACTTTCATCCTGAAGATCCTAAAAAATGTTCTTATTGCGGTTCTATAGCCTATGGGAAAGGTTGTAGGTTTAACCCTTTCAATGATATTCATATGCACGGTGTTGAATTCAACGCTATGTTTAAAGAAACTCTACAAAAATCTATGTATAATCACTTTTTATTAAACGAACTAAATAAGAAAATAGAAAATTTTCTTGCCTATAAGCTAGGTATTATAGATAATGACGGTAATAAGATTAAAGAGCCTATAACTGAAGAGGAAAAAGCATCTTATTCACCAGCTACAAAAACAATTTTAAAAATTAAAAAATACTTAGGACCTAAGCTTGATCTTATTAATCAAACAGCTTTACTTGAAAGTAGTAATAAGTTAAATTACAATAAAGACAATCATAAACAAATTTTAATATATGAAGAAAAGTTTAATGAAATTTTTACACAATTACATGAAGCTACAAATAATGCGTTAAAAGACGGACTTACTTTAGAACAAATAGAAACAATAATACAATAATATGAAGTATAAGGAATTCAATGGTAGTAGAGTATGTGCTATTGATTTTCAACCATTACTAATAGAAGCTATTAAAGAAACTGTAAGTATTTGTAAAAAGTATAGTATACCTTTATCATCTATTGATGTTAAAAAGTTTTTTTACCACTATTGTTTAGAAAAATTTTGCTCTGTTTATCAAAAGTGTCCGAGTAGATATCCTAAAGCATTAGTTGTGTATGATATACCTAAGGGTATTCCGTTTAATGACAAGAGTCTTGATAAAGTATTAAAAGTACTACCTATTCCTTGGTGTAGGTGTAATTCATTTATTTCTCCTGATGTTGAAATTGCTGTTTCTAATACTATAAACAAGTCAAAAACAAGAAGTAAGATGTTAAATAGTTTTGCTAATAAGAATCAACTGTTTAGCTTCTTAAAAGATTTTAAGAAAAAGAAACATTTTTCAGCTGGATCAGTGGATTTTGACAGTGATAGTGAATAAATTGATTAAAAGCTTTTACGGCCCCTTACAAATGTGCTTTAAAAGAGCTTAAATACTTTATATGTCTAAGTTCGAAAACCTCTTAAATACTCTTTGGGAAGATTATAATCAACCTACTCCTCCTGCTGGAACTAATCCTGCTGCTGGTAATACTACTTTAGCACCTTCTCCCTCTCCTACTGGAGCTAATCCTACTACTGCCTCTACTACTGCTCCTCCTGGAACTCCAAATTCAATTAACAATAACAATCAGCAACAAAATAAATCTCAACCTGCTCAGCCTCCTATTGATCCTTTAAAACATCCTGTAGGACAAGATTTAGTTAATGCTAAGACTACTCAGCAAGTTGCTGATGCTTTAAAGCAAAAAGGATTACAACTTACACCTATAGTTAATAAGTAACATTATATGTTACAGTTTTCTTTTAGTAATTACTATAAGACCGTTAGTCTTCTTAGTGAAGGAGGTAATGTTTTTGAAGCTTCCTCTCCTATTAAGAAAGAAGATATTCAGCCTACTTTAAAAGAATTTTTTAAACAATTTGGTGAAATATTTCCTGAAGCTAGGCTTCATTTTGAAGGAATTCGTACTTTAGGATCTGTAGGAAAAAAAGAGATTTCCGGAGATATTGATTTAGCTTTATCAGAAGATTCATTCAAAGATATTAATGATTGGGGATTAGATAAGAATAGAGTAGAAGAATTATTTACTACTTTTAAAAAGAAAGCAAAAACTGCTACAGAGGAAATATTGATGAAGAGAGCTGTTATTGTTGCTATAGCTGAGAAAATTGTAGCTTCAAATACTGATATTGTTACTGATGTTAAGGGTAGTGGAGCCGGAGCGTTATTTTGTCAATTTCCTCAATTTGATAGTAAGGGTAATCAGTTAGATAAGAGAGTTCAAATTGATATTAATGTTGGTAATGTCGATTGGTTAACATTTGCTTATCATTCTGCTACTTATCAAGGTAATGTAAAAGGTCTTCATCGTACTCAGTTATTAGTATCTCTTTTCTCACATAAAGGTTACACATTTTCTCATAACTACGGAGTTAAAAATAAAGAAACTCAAGAAATCGCCGCTAACAATCCTAAAGAAGCAATTGAACTTTTAAATAATCTTTATAATATTCATCTTAACAAAGAAACTGTAGGGGATTATCATACGTTAATTGATGTTCTTAAACGTGATCTTAGTGAAGAAGATCTTCACGCCGTTTTTGATACATATCTTAAAATTTTAGACAGTACTAGAGCTGATATCCCTGATGACCTTCAGCAGTACTGGATAGATAATCAGCAAAGGTTAAATTTAAAAGGTAAATTCTTACCTGATAATTCAAATCTTATAAAATATAAAGTATGAGTGGTATTTACAAAATAACAAATCCTAAAGGTAGAGTTTATATAGGACAGACAGTAAACTTTAAAAAAAGATTTACAAGTTACAGATTTTTAAAATGTAAAACTCAACGTAGACTATATAATTCTTTAATAAAACACGGATATTTAAATCATAAATTTGAAATAGTTGAAGAATGTAATATAAAAAATTTAAATTTACGAGAAAGGTATTGGCAGGAATATTATAATGTTTTGGGTAATAAAGGCTTAAATTGCAGATTAACAAAAACTAATGATAAATCTGGTTTTTTATCTGAAGACACAAAAAAAAGACAATCAATATCTCAAAAAAACTCTACAGTGCAGCGCAAAGCTAATAAAACAAGTTTTAAAAAAGGTTGCACCCCTTGGAATAAAGGAACAAAAGGTATAGTAATACAAACACCCGAATCAAATAAAAAAAGAAGTATTACGTGTAGAAGAGTATGCACCGTTAATAAAAATGTTTTACAATTTACAAAAGCAGGTCGTCTAGTAAGAGAGTGGTTAAGCGCTAGAAGCGCTGGGACTACACTAGGTAAACAGAGCGGGGCATCAATAACTGAATGCTGCAATGGTAAAAGAAAATCTATATACGGTTTTATATGGAAGTATAAGGAGGATCGCGTATCGTGAGTGGCGTAGCGGGTGGAAATCGCATTAAAAGAGAAGATGTACAAAGTACATTTAACGATTATGTTAAACTTGTACTTAAAAAAATACCCGGCTTTATTAACGCTACTTTATCTGGTAGTATAAAAACAGGGGCTAAGGCAGATTTTGGAGATTTAGATATAATTGTGTCCTTTAAAGGTGATAATAAACAAGAAGTTAAACAACAAATTATTGATTCTGTAACTTCTTTACCTACTAGTCTTATAGTACCTTTTAAAAGTCCGAAATATACTGGTAGAAGATATTATAATTCCGGAGAGCTTATATCAGTTTTATTCCCTATAACAGGAGAACCCGGTCAGTACATTCAAGTTGATAACATTATAGCTTTATCAGAGGAAGAACATAATTTTAAAAATAATTTCTTAGACCTACCTGCAGAAAAACAAGGTCTTCTTATAGGATTAGTTAAAACAGTTTTACTTGAAGAAGAGTCTAAGGCTGTTTTTCGCCGTTTAGGTATTAATAATTTACCGGCTTTACAGAAAGGTGAAGAGTATGAATTTAATTTAAGCTCGGTTAACTTATCTTTACGAAAAGTAAAATTAGAAAACTTTAAAGAATTATCTAGGGAAATAGTTTGGAGCTCTGCTGACTGGAACTTAGTAGAACGTTTACTTCAAAATTTTAATATAGATGGTTCTTTTGAGGAACTATTAAATGAGATCGCTACAAAATTAAAAAATCCTAGATCAAAGAAACGTGTAGCAGGAATCTTTAAAGGTATGGTAAGTGTAAAGTCTGGAGAGGTAGGAACACCTAAAGGTGATAATAAAGAAAGAGCTATTAAATTAGTAACCCAGCGTTTAGCTGAATCTAGAGTTAAACCTCTTTTTAATATTAATAAATCATTTTCAAAATTCTTTACTGAATCTGAAGGTATCGGTTTTAATTTAATAGTTATATTTGCCGGGCGCTTTCAACCCTTTCATAAAGGTCACGCCCACTACTACGAAAGAGCAAAACATGAATTTCCGTCAGCTAAATTTTATATAGCTACAGCAAGTAATACAAGTAAAGATGCTCTAAAAGATCCAAGTAAGTATCCATTTGATTTTAACGAAAAAAAACAAATTATTCATGCTTGTGGAATACCTGAGAATGAAATTATTGAAACTCGAATTCCTTACAAACCTGTAGAAATTCTTGAACATTATAATCCTGATGTCGATAGAGTTATATTTTTAGTTGGCTTGAAGGATATGAAAACAGACCCGCGTTTTAATTTTAAAAATACAAGAAGCGGGGATAAATCTTACTTTCAACCGTATAAAGATATTAATGAAATGGATCCTTTTAATGAAAAGGGAGGTCATGGTTATATCTACGCCCCGGGTAATGTAACTTTTGATATAGACGGGCACATGATGAATAGTGCTTCAGAATTTAGAGACATGTTTAGAATATCTGATGAAAAGAAACGTAAGCGTATGGTTATAGAAACTATCGGTCACTTTGATCAAAATATCTATAATATATTTGTTAATAAGCTCGGTAAACAGTTGAACTAATCTTATATTATAGTATTATGTTTGTATGAGCCCTACAAACGAAGAAAATAATAGCTCAGTAAATTTAACTCTCGATAAAAAGAAGATAGGTCATTTAATTGAAGCTCTTCTTTTTTCTTCATCTGTAAATATAGGTGCGGAGTGGGAAGAGAAGGATTTTACTGATATGATTAATTTAGCAAAAGAATTAAAATCAGCTTGTAATGATAATGTTAAATTGGATAAAATTTGTTTTTATGAAGAACAAAATTATGAAGATAGTTGGTCAAAAGAAGTTCTTGCTACATTTAATAAATTGATTAAGACATTAAATTTAGAAAAAGCATGACAACAAAGACTACAAAAAGAAGAGTATCATCAATAACAAAAGGGCCTATAACCGTTCGTAAGACAGTTACTATTACAAAAACAATTAAAACAAAAAAGAAGAGATAGTATGCATATTATACAACCTACTTGGCAGAGTACTAAAATAATTGAACTAGGTTCATGTGCTTTCCGTCAGTGGAGAGCTGTACATAGTCATTGTCAGTATATTCACGGTTATCAGCTTAAGGCTAAGTTTTATTTTGCCGGTAAGGAGCTTGATGATAAGAACTGGATTGTAGATTTTGGAGGTATTAAAGATCTTAAGAAAAAACTTACTGATCAGTTCGATCATACCCTTTGTGTAGCTCAAGATGATCCTTTGTTACCTTTTTGGCAAGAGCTTAATAATCAACGAGGATGTCAGCTTAGAATTATGGAAGCAGTAGGTATTGAAAAAACTGCTGAATGGTGCTATAATATAGCTAATGATTTTATTAAGATTGAAACTAACGGTCGTTGCTGGGTAGATAAAGTTGAAGTCTTTGAACACGAAAACAACTCAGCAATTTATTTTGAATAATATGATTAAAACTGATACTGAAACATTATTTTTATCTGACGATAAAGTATTTTATACAATTGAAGGTGAAGGAGAGTACGTAGGAGTACCTTCTGTCTTTATGCGTATGTCAATGTGTAACCTAACGTGTAAAGGATTTGCATCTGAGGATTCACCTAATGGTTGTGATTCGTTTATTTCTTGGTCAGTAAAGAATAAGATGACATTTGACGAAATCTTTAAGATGATGGAAGATAATAACTATATTGAACATCTTCGTAATAAAGCTATCTTAAAGCTTACAGGTGGGGAGCCTCTTATTCAAGAGAAGCAACTTCTTAAGTTTATTGAAGCATTTAGTGTAAGATACGAGTTTGTACCTCGTATTGATTTTGAAACTAATGCTACATTAATTCCGGATAGCATGTGGATTAGCTCTCATAGGGCTACATTCACTACATCACCTAAACTTACTTCAAACGGAGATCCAGAAGAAAAGACTTATAAGCCAGAAGTATTAAAGTGGCATGTAAAGAATAAATCCGGGTTTAAGTTTGTTATTAATTGTTCTGAAGATATTGATGAGATCTGGCGTAAATATGTAAATGATAAAGAGGGTATTAATGTACCGTTAAGTCGTATTTGGTTTATGCCCTGTTGCGGATCTAGGGAAGAACATGTTAAGAATGCGCCAGCAGTAGCAGAATATGCTAAAGCTCTTCACGTTAACTTTAGTCCTCGTTTACAGTTGCTCATTTGGAATAAAGCACTTAAAGTATAATATGAAGATAGCTATTGTTGGTACTCAGTGTAACGGAAAGAGTACCTTTATTAAAAAATTTTTAGAAACTTGGCCTATGTACAAACAGCCAAGTAAGACTTATAGAGATATAATTTCTGAAAAGAAGCTTAAACTTAATCAAAAAGGTAATGAAGAAAGTCAACGAATTATACTCGATGCTTTAATTGATGAGTTACAACATGCTAGTGCTAACGATGGAAAGGACATTATTTTTGATCGTTGCGTATTAGATAATATTGTTTATAGTATTTGGCTTAATGCTAAGGGTAAAGTATCTGATGACTTTATTGTAAATACAAAATTCTTGGTTCAAGAATCTTTAAAATCGTTTGATGTAATTTTTTATCTACCGTTAAGACAGGAGATTCCTTTAGAAAAACGTAAAGGTAGAGATATTGATCCAGTTTATCGTGAGGAAATTGATAATATCTTTGGAGCTTTAGTTGCTGCCTATGAAAGAGGAGATGCTGTTTTCTTTCCTAGAGAAGATTGTCCGGCTATTATCTCTTTAGAAGGACCACCTGATTTACGAGTTGAGCAGGTCAAATTATACGTTCAACAAGACGGTAGAGCTTACGGAGAAGAAACTCCGTCATTAATTTATACTTAACGAGAAGGCTGAATACCCTTAGTTACTTGATTAATTTGTTTAATATCATTAGCAAGATCTTCTCGAGAATTATTAACAACTGTATCCACCCACTGATTAAGACCTGCTTTTGAATTAGCGGTTGAGGTAGCTAAGCTTAATTTCATTAAACCTTTATAAGTATCAGGTTGATAATTTGTAGCATAACTAATAAGACGTTCAAATTTATTATCGTCTAAATTAAACTGTTGTTTTAAATTATTTCTTAATGCTGTTAAATCAGCATGATATTTTTGAGTTATATCGTCTGTTTTCTTTTGATCAGTAGTATAATTTTTCCAATTAGGATCATTTTTAGTTGCGTCCATTGACGCCTGCCAATCTTTATTATATTGGGCTTGAATAGCATTAGCTTGATTAGCAGCTCCGGCGAGTACTTTTAATCCCGCTGCTGTACTATTATCAATTTGATGTTGAGGTACTACTTCAGATGTTGTTGGAGGCTGCTGTATTTGACTCTGAGCTTGTTGACCGCTAAATAAACTCATTAATCCCATAGCGGCTCCAGCTAAGGCTCCTCTAAAACTTTCATCTACTTGATTTCTATAAATACTTTCATAAGCTTCAGCTATTAATTGAGCATCTTTATTCATTATATATTATTTATTCTATAATGTTTTCTTTTTAATTTGCATTAAATAATATATAGTTATGTTTGATTTTGAAGATGCTGTTAAAATACTATTAGAGGGGCCTCCGGCGGCGACTCCAAAATGGTGGAAAGATGTTATTAAGGCTTATAATAAAGCTAATCCTACCATTACATCATTAACGGATAGTTGGCCTAGTGGTGATTTAGATTCATCTATCACCCCTATATTAGTTTCAAGTTCTAATATTTCTCCTAAATCCTATAAACAAGCTTATGTACCGATAGTAGATTTATGCAGATGGCTTGCTAAAACACTTTTAGCAAAAGGTTTTAAATCAGGTAATTCTATAGAGCTTATTGATAATGTCAATTCAAATTTAACAAATTTTGGTATTAATACCGTTATTGCAAATTGGTTAAAAAGAACTGATTTAACATATGATCAGTACGGAGAATCTCAACCATTCTTACATGTTGATATATCGGAAGCTGAAAGAAAAAGAAAAAAAGAAATTGACGACCTAGGAGATGTAGCTATAGGTACTATTGACAGATTTTGTATATTACCTGCTACTCAAGAAATAATAAATCGTCGTACAGCTGTTGTTAGTAGATTAACCGCCTTTAAGGGACCTAGAGAGCCATTTGGCAACTTATTATATGATATTTTTGATGATACCCCTGCATATGTATCGGGTATAAAAAGTATTAGTGGTGATTTTGAAAAGATTGTAGACGGTAATTTATATATATCTGAGATAATAAAAATAGCTGTTTACGCTAGATTATTTTACGAATCTATAAAATGTTACACAGCACCTCCAGAATCAGGAACACCTGAGACTGAACCAGAACCTACACCTCCAGGTGAGCCTAAGCCCCCTAAAAAGACAACTAAGAGAGGTTCTCGTGGCGGAGGTGGCGGAGATATGATTCAGCAGGGAGCTATTAATACAATGACTAAGGTAAGTGGTCGAGGTAATAAAGTAATAAATGTATTTTTTAATAGCGGTAAGATTGACGCGCGCGCATTGAATAGTTTTATTAAGACATTAAACGTAAGACCAGAAAAACCGCCAAGAAAAACAAAAAAATTACTTACAAGTTCTTTAAAGTTAAATACAAATAATAATTTTAGTATTTTAATAGAAAGCATACTTAATGAAGTAGGAGGTATACCCGGTATAGGTATAGCAGCGTATATAAAAGATATACCTACTAATATTATAAATTATCTTAAACAAATGAGAAAAGATAATGAATTTATGGATTTTGTTAAGCGAGGTATTGTTTTTTTACACGACTGTTCAGATCCTGATAATCCTATTATGACAGACGCTGCAGGAAATAATTTATATATAACAGATAGTAGCGGTACAAAGCCGCAAATTTTTACATTAGGTGTAATTAACACAATGACTGCAACAAATCAAAGTGCAAAAGATCTTATGAATGTATTTGCGCGTATTGCTCAGTATCAGCGCACTAGTATGGGAGCTTCAGAGAGATTTGCTGCTGGAGCTAATGCTGCAGCTGGTATTGCTGCAATAGGAGGTGTTAAGGCAGGTTTAGCAATGTAATAATATGAATAATAAATTTGATACAATAGTAGAAAGTTTTTATCCGCAAACAATGAAGTTTGTTACTAGGGTTCATTACCCTAAACAAATTCAATTTAGTGAAGAGTTTCAAACAGCATTAAAAAAAGAATTTTCTCGTCTTCAAACTTTAAAAGAAAATGAAGTTGAAACTCCTCAACCTATTAGAAATTATAGAGATAAGTTTTTAAAAGCTGTTAATTTTTGTATTAGAGCGCTTTAAACTTCATTCTAGCTTCAATACCGGAAAACGAATTATTAACAATAAAGTTATACGGAAATTCATTAACGTCTAATTGACAGCATATTTCGTTAATATCTTTAAACTTCTGTAATTCTTTAGGCCATATAAATACTTTTTTGTTTTTATCGATAAGGCTTTTTATCTTCTTATCCATTTCTTTATTATCTTTATCGTTATCGTAAACGTAAATAATTTCTTGACCGAAGCATTTATTTAAAAATGTTTCTTGTTTCTCTGTTAATGTAGAACCACCAATTGCTACACCGTTCCTTACAAACATAGCATCAATTGGTCCTTCAAATACAAATATGTACGGTATAGATAAATCTATATTATTTTCTCCATACAGACACTTATCTCCTAATTTAGTAAGATACTTTGGGTAATCATCTCCGTTTAAACTTCTACTTTGGTAAGATTCAATTTTATTACTATCTGAGTAAAATGGTATAATAAGACGATTCTTATGAACGTAATCAGAGAACGAAATATAAAGACTTGACGGACGATTAATAGCTGTAAATAATTTTCTCTTATTACAGCATTCTAATGCTTTAGATAGTATTTTATACTGAGTTGTCCCTTTGTAATAATCACATTGATTATTATCTGTTAAGTCTACACTATCTTCTGGGATACTTGGAATGTTATATTCTTTTTTATCATCGACAGCCGATAACATAGTTACTAAATTTACAGCATTGTCATATGATTTAGAATCCTTTAACACTTCATGATAACTTTTACCAGTAACCTCTTGAATCCAATTTAATTCTGACCAAGAACGAGAACAATTAAAGCAATAAAAATAACGCTCAGAAGGAAAGTAAAATAATCTTCTCTTATTACCTGCTGACGAACCTTCATGACAAATACAACATTCAGCATTATAGGTACCTTGAAACTTTTTGTAAACTGGACGCTTACAAAAGCTATACAGATTTTGAATTACGTAATCTTGAGGTAGTCCTTCCACCTCTTTATTATATACTCTTTATCGCTGATTACCAGCAGCACCTGCAGCAATATCTCTAGAACGCTTGGCGGAGTTAATAACAAATCCCTTCAAGATTTCAGACAATTCGGCAACTTGACCAGCAATACGAATAATTTCAGAAGATGTTTCTCTAGAAATACCTTGAAATAAACTTCCAGGTCTATCCATATCATTAACTAACTGCTGAAGAGAATT
>Ga0164297_10000114_pt1 | contig 99216 bp, 83 predicted proteins | sample GEODES058metaG_FD_113539 | JGI IMG/M metagenome (GOLD analysis project Ga0164297, IMG submission 113539) | Dystrophic lake water microbial communities from Trout Bog Lake, Wisconsin, USA - GEODES058 metaG | ecosystem: Environmental > Aquatic > Freshwater > Lake | place: USA: Trout Bog Lake... | reverse complement strand
GTCTTAGCCGCGCCGATAACACCCGCATTCATCTGGCTCTGGTCGCGATGGCGACAAGCGCACCAAGCACTAGCAGCGTACTTTCATCGAAAATCACGGCTTGATATGCAACTGTAGTACTAGTACACCTAGGGTTTGCTGATGCAAGACGCCGGCTTGATAACCATGTTGACCGCGATCTTCTTGACGCGGAGTGCGCTTACGCAAAGGGTGTAAATCTAAACGATACGTAACGATGCGAAGAAGTTGGTCGATGCGAAAAAGCATCGACTGGGAAGCTAAGAAAAAGTGTTTTGCCAGATATCTGCTTCCCACCATTCTCGGTCGCCGTGCGTGCCCGTGAATATGTCCACTCCGCTCAGGCCGCAGCTTCGGTCAGTTCGGTTCCAACTTCCGCCGGTTTGGGCGCGGCCTGCGGGGGTGCGGTGCGCGGGCGGGGGCGGGGGGCCAGCCAGATCAGGCCGGCGGCGCACAGGAACATGGCCGCGCAGCCGAGGTAGACGGTGTTCGATGCCAGCGTCGCGGCTTCGGTCGATACCATCCGGTCGAGCATCATCCGCCCGGTCATCCCTTGCGCCAGCATCGCCTCGGTCGGGTGGACCTGGCCGGCGAGTTCGGCATGGGCATATTTGGTCTGCCAGTCCCACACCGTGGTGGCGATCGAGGTGGCAAAGGCGCCCGACAGCGTGCGCATGAAATTCTGCAGCCCGGCGGCCGAGGCAGTTTCCTGCGGCAGCACCGAACTGAGCGTCATCGTGGTGGTGCCGACAAAATAGAACGGCATGCCGAACCCTTGCAGGAATTGCGGCAGCGCGATGTCGAAAAAGCCCATCGTCGTTACCCATTCGCTGCGCAGGATCGCCATCAGCGCCAGCCAGCCGACGCCAAAGGTGATCAGTCCGCGCACGTCGAAACGGTTGGTCATTTGCGCGACGATCGGGCTCATCACCACCGCCAGCACGCCCATGAAGCCCATCGCCTGCCCGGCCACGGTGGCGGTGTAATCAAGATTGGTCTGCAACAGCAGCGGGGTCAGCACGACCATCGCAAAGAACGCGGCATAGGAAATGCTCTGTACCGTAACCCCCACCGCAAAGCCGCGATGGCGGAACACCGACAGATCGACGATCGGATTTTTCTCGGTCAGTTCCCAGATCAGGAACACGACAAAGCCGATCAGCGCGACCACCCCCAGCGTGCAGATCAGATCACTGGAAAACCAGTCTTCCTCGCGCCCTTTGTCGAGCATGATCTGCAACGCGCCGACCCAGACCACCAGCAGCAGCAGCCCGATCACATCGACCGGCCGCCGCGCAATCGGCGTTTCATAGCGCGGCAGCAGCTTCACCGCGACGGTGGCGCAGACCGCGACGATCGGCAGATTGATGAAAAAGATCCAGTGCCACGACAGGTCGTCGGAAATCAGCCCGCCCAGAATCGGCCCGGCAATCGGCGCGCAGACCGTGGTCATCGCCCACAGCCCCAGCGCGGCGCTGGCCTTGTTCGGCGGGAATACCCGCAGCAGCAGCGTTTGCGACATCGGCATGATCGGCGCGCCGCACAGCCCCTGCATCACGCGAAAGGCGATCAGCGCTTCAAGGCTGGTCGACAGCCCGCACAGCAGCGAACACAGCCCGAACCCGATCAGCGACAACAGGAACATCCGCACCGCGCCAAACCGCGCCGCCAGCCACCCGGTCAGCGGCACGCAGATCGCCTCTGCCACCGCGTAAGAGGTGATCACCCAGGTGCCCTGGCTGGGCGAAACCGCCAGGCTGCCCGAAATATGCGGCACCGAGACATTGGCGATGGTGATATCGAGCACCACCACAAAGTTTGACAGCGCCAGCGCAAACGCGCCGATCGCGATCATCGGCCCTTGCAGCGGCGGGGCGCTGGGCGGGGCAAATACGGGGGCGGGGCCGGCCATCGCGCGGGTGTCCTAGTTGCTGCCGGTGTCGATCGTGGCGTCGATCGACAGCCCCATGCGCAAGGGATGCGCGACCAGGTCCTGATGATCAATGGCGATCCGCACCGGCAGGCGCTGTACCACCTTGATCCAGTTGCCGGTGGCGTTCTGCGCCGGGATGATCGCCAGCGCCGACCCGGTGCCGCCGGAAAAACCGACCACCCGGCCGTGGAACACCACTTTGCTGCCATAAATATCGGCGGTCAGTTCGGCGCGCTGCCCGGGACGGACATTGCGCAGCTGGCTTTCCTTGAAATTGGCATCGACAAAGGCCTGATCGACCGGGACGATCGTCATCAGCGTGGCGCCGGTGGCAACGCGCTGGCCCACCTGCACGGTGCGCTGGGTCACCACGCCGTCAATCGGCGCGCGCACCACCGTGCGATCGAGATCGATGCGCGCCTGATCGAGCCGCGCCTTGGCCGCCAGCACGTCGGGGTTGGTTTCGACCGTGGTGCCCGATACCAGTGCATCGTTGGCGGCCTGCTGGCCATTGGCGGCGGCACGCGCCGCCTCGGCCTGCGCCAGCGCGGCGCGCGCGGCGGCAAGATTGCCTTCGGCGGCGGCAAACGTGGTGCGTGCCGAAGTCAGTTCTTCGCCCGATACGCCGCCTTCGGCCGCGAGCGATTCGCGCCGGTTGAGGTCGATCCGCGCGCGCGCCAGATCGGCCTCGGCCACGCTGACTTGCGCGCGCATCCGGCCGATATCGGCGGCGCGTTCGGTGACCGTGGCGCCCAGCGAAGTGCCGGTGGCCAGCGTCTGGCGGACATGGCGCACCGCGCTGGCATAGGCGGCTTCGGCCTGGGCCAGGGCCAGCCGCGCATCGGTGGGGTCGATTTCGACCAGCACATCGCCGCGATGGACCAGCGCGGTGTTGCTCACGCGCACTTGCGCCACCGCGCCGCCGGTCAGCGGGGTTACCGTGGCGACTTCGGCGTTTACATAGGCATCATCGGTTTCGACATAGCGCGCGCCGAACAGCCATTGATAGCCCAGCCAGCCGAGGCCGATGATCGCCACGACCACCGCAAGGATGACAAAGGCCCGCTTGCGCGCGGGGTTGGAAGACGGGGTAGCTGCATCGGCCATGGTGAAGGGATCCCGGCAAGAACGGTATGAAAATGATCGGCAATCAGGCTTTGAACCCGCCACCCAGCGCGCGGATCAGATCGACCCGCGCCAGCAGGATGCGGCCCTGGCAATCGGCCAGCACGCGGCGGTTGCGCAACAGGGCGTCTTCGGCCGAGAGCACCGCCAGATAATTCGACAGCCCGCCGGCATAGCGCCGCCGCGCCAGATCCGACGCCGCCTGCGACCGTTCGACCGCCTGCTCGGCGGCGTGCAATTCGCGTTCGAGCGCGGTCTGTTCGGCCACGGCATCGGCCACTTCGCGCACCGCCTGGACCAGCGTATCGTCATAACGCGCCACCGCTTCGTCATAGCTGCCGCGCGCGGCGCCATATTCGGCGCGCAGGCGGCCGCCGGCAAACAGCGGCAGGCTGATCGCCGCCTGCGCCTGCCCGGCGGTCGATCCCGCCGCGGTCAGATTGGCGAGGCCCAGCGACTGCACCCCGAAAAAGCCCATCAGGTTGATATCGGGAAAGAACGCCGCGCGCGCCACGCCGACCCGCGCCGCCGCAGCGGTGGCGCGCGCGCGGGCAGCGGCAATATCGGCGCGCCGGCCGACCAGATCGAGCGCCAGCCGGGGCGGCAGCGCGGCCGGCTGGAACTGCCCGGGCTGCGGCGGGGTAATCGTCGCGCCGCGATCGGGCCCGGCGCCGAGCAGCGCCGCCAGCCGGTTGCGCGTCATCGTCAGCGCGGCATCGGCGGCGGCCAGATCGGCGCGCGCGGCGGGTACGTTGGCTTCGGCCGAACGCTGTTCGGCGCGGGTATCGAGCCCGGCGGCAACCCGGCGGGTAACCAGATCGGCCGTCTGCTGGCGCAGCGTGACCGCGGCGGCGGCAATGTCGTGCAGCGCCGCCTGCCGGCCAAGATCGGCATAGGCCGCCGCCACGGCACAGGCGATCGCCTGCCGCGCCGCGCGCGCCTCGATCGCCGCCGCCTCGCGTTCGGATGTTGCGGCGCGCAGCGCGGCGTGGTTGCGCCCGAACAAGTCGAGATCAAACCCCAGGTTGGCACTGGCCGCACCGGTGTCGTTCCACCCGTGCGGCACGAACGCGGGGGGAATCCCCTGGTTGTAGCTTTCCTTCAATTCGCCGGCATTGGCACCGAGCGATGCGCCGGGCAGCAAGGCGGCGCGGGCGCCCTGGGCATAGCTGGCGGCGCTGTTGAGCCGCGCTACCGCGATCGCCAGATCGGGCGAAGACTGCAACGCGGTTTCGATCAACCCGGTCAATTGCGGATCGTTCCAGTCGCGCCACCATGCCTCGGCCGGCCACGCGCTGGCATCGCTGCCGTCAAGACTTGCCGCTGCGACCGAATCGGCGTTGCGCAAGGCCGGGGTGCCCGCCATTGGCGGCGGCACCGCGCAGCCGGCCAGCGCCAGAACGGGCAGCGCAAACAGGCTGCGGTGATGCAGGAAACGGCTCATCATCACTCCGGCAGGATGCCTTGCGCTGGGACGACAGCGCAGGTGTACACATCGGTCACTAATGCGATTGCCTGCTTGACCGGATGAAGTCAAGCGCTAGGTGTACACAATGGTCACTAACCCGCGCCTTGTCCGGTGCTGCCCCGATGATCGCCGCGATAGCATCATTGCCGTCGCGGCCGAAGTCTTTGCCCAAGAAGGCTATGGCGCCGCCTCGATGGCGACCATCGCGGCGCGGCTGGGGGGGTCAAAGGCGACGCTGTACAAATACTTTGCGTCGAAAGAACTGCTGTTCGAGGCGGTGATGGCGCAGCGCTGCGAACGCGTGCTGGCGCCCTTGCGCGATTTGCGCGGCAACGAAGCGGCCGATCTCGAATCGCTGCTGGCCGGGTTTGGCGCCCACTTTCTGACCAAGATCTATGAACCCCACGCGCTCGACGTCCATCGCCTGATCCAGAGCGAAGGGGGGCGGTTTCCCGAACTGGCCGAAGTGTTCTTTCGTTCCGGCCCAGATGCGGTAATCGAGGAACTGGTGGCAACGCTCGACCGGCTGGCTGGCGAAGGGGTGATTGCCTGCGACGATACCGTGCTGGCCGCCGGGCAATTCCTCGGCATGGTGCGCGGCGATCGTCATTTGCGGTTTACCACCGGCCTGCTGCCCGCGCCCGACCAGGCCGAAATCGACCGCCATGCCCGCCACGCCGCGCGCATTTTTGCCCGCGGGCTGCTGCCCGCTTCCGGAGCCACCGCATGACCAATCCGCCGATCAATGACACGTGGCTGCTGGGCGATTTGCCGGTGCGCCGCATCGGCTATGGCGCGATGCAACTGGCCGGGCCGGGGGTGTTTGGCCCGCCGGCCGATCATGCCGGGGCGATCGCGGTGCTGCGCGCCGCACTGGCCGCCGGGATCAACCATATCGATACCAGCGACTATTACGGCCCGCATATCACCAATCATCTGATCCGCGAGGCGCTGGCGCCCTATCCCGCCGATCTGGTGCTGGTGACCAAGCTGGGCGCGCGCCGCGATGATCACGGCGCCTGGCTGCCGGCGCAATCGGCCGATGATTTGCGGCGGGGGGTCGAAGACAACTTGCGCCATCTCGGGCTCGACCAGTTGGCGGTGGTCAATTTCCGCGCGATGTTCAGCACGCTCGGCCCGGCCGAAGGCTCGATCGAACCGCAAATGACCGCGCTGGCCGCGTTGCAGCGCGAAGGGTTGATCCGCCATATCGGGGTCAGCAATGTCACCCCGGCGCAAGTCGCGCAGGCGCGCGCCATCTGCCCGATTGTCTGCGTGCAGAACATGTACAACATCGCCCGCCGCGACGATGACGCGCTGATCGATGCGCTGGCCGCCGACGGCATCGCCTATGTCCCGTTCTTTCCGCTCGGCGGGTTTGCCCCGCTGCAATCCGAGCGGCTCAGCGCGATTGCGGGGGGCCTTGGCGCCACGCCAATGCAGGTGGCGCTGGCCTGGTTGCTGCAACGCAGCCCCAACATCCTGCTGATCCCCGGCACGCGGTCGCCGGCACATCTGGCAGAAAACATCGCCGCCGGTGATCTGCACCTCGACGCGGCGACGCTGGCGGCGCTGGACGGGATTTAGAGTCCTCTGACTGGGTGGCGCTGTATAATCGGCCGCAAATAAAGCCTTCCCCCTCAGGGCTGCCGTATGCGCACCACTGGCTTGGGAGCACCCAAAAACCCAAATCCGGTTCGTCCTGAGCCAGTCGAAGGACGCGCGCTGCCTTTTGGCTGGGCGCTTTTTTCAGCGCTTGTGGTGGGCCTTGGCGCGCGTCCTTCGACAGGCTCAGGACGAACCTATGTGTTATAGATCAGACACTTGGCCGATTGTGTGAATCTTCTGACCCCTAACGGGAGGGGCTGGTTGGTCATGGCTTGCTTACAGCGCCTTCCCGTCCTCGGATTCGGCGCGCAGTTCGGCCAGGAACCTGCGCGCTTCGGCGACCAGCGCGGGGATGCGCGCGCGGCCGGCGGGGGACTGGATGCCGCCTGGCGCGTCTTTCAGGTTCTGTTCGATCAGCGCGACAGCCGCCGGCAGGTCGGGCGCAGCGAACGGATCGGGCTTGGCCGCCGGCGGATCGCCATGTTCGACCGTGGCGATGATCCGCGCCACCCCGATCGCGCCCAGCCAGTCGAGCGCATCGGCATCGTGGAGATAGATCGCTTCGGGCAGCGTCGCCTTGCGGTAATACATGTGCGTGCGGGTGGCTTCGCGCACCGCGTCGATCTTGGCCGCAGGGAACCCCAGCGGCAGCAGCACATCAGCCAGCTTGGCGGCGCCGACGTCGGAATGGTCGTGGCTCAGATCCTTGTCCTCCCACGGTTCAAACCCGGCAATATCGTGCAAGTAAGCGGCGGCAAACAGCACATCGTCATCCACCACCACGCCATCTGCGCGGGCGAGATCGCGCGCCACCACATAATCGCGCCGGCTGTGCTGCCAGCCCCACGCCGGGTGGCGGAAATGCGCCTTGGCAAAGGCGACCAGCGGGGTGCGCCAGTCGGTTTCGGCATGCGCCGGCAGCGCGATCGTGGCGGCGACCAGTGCGCTGATCAGCAGGGTCTTGCGCAGCATCGGATGGCTCTCCTTTGTCCGCCAGTCGAACCCGCCCCCGCGCGCTTGTCAAGCGGTCCGGCAGGGCAGGGATGACAGCGCCGGGCTTGATCCCTATTTTCGCGGTACCCCCGTTTCCCGTGATCGGCGCCCCGCACCATGCATTTCGATTTTGCCGAGCTTTCCGCCACTGACCGCTATCGGCTGATGGCCTCTGCGATCACCCCGCGCCCGATCGCGTGGGTCACCAGCCAATCGGTGGACGGCGTGCGCAATGCCGCGCCCTACAGCTTTTTCAACATGATGGGCGCCGATCCGCCGATCGTGGTGATCGGCATGATGCGCCGCGCCGATGGCACGCACAAGGACAGCGCCGCCAATGTGATCGCCACCGGCGAATGCGTGGTCAATCTGGTGTGCGAAGCCGATGCCCCGGCGATGAACCTGACCTGCATCGATGCCCCGCCCGCTATCGACGAAGTGGCGCTGGCGGGGCTGGCCACCGCGCCGTCGCTGGCGGTTGCCCCGCCGCGCATTGCCAGCGCGCCGGTGGCGATGGAATGCCGCGTCCATGCCCTGCACGAGATCGGCACCACCACGCTGGTCATCGCCCGCGTGCTGCATTTTCACGTGCGCGACGAATTCTATGATCCGGCGCGGCGGCGGCTCGATACCCCGGCGATGCAACTGGTCGGGCGCGTCCACGGCACCGGGTTCTATGCCCGCGCGACCGATCTGTTTGAACTGGTGCGGCCCGAATGGGCGACATACCGGCAGGACTGATCGGCGCCGCGCCGGCGCAAAAATAGCCCATAGCCAAGCCGGCGCATTTTGATCATGGTGCGGCGATGACCCAAGCCACCCTGGACGCGCCGAATTCGGCCGAAGCCCGCGACATTCGCTTTCACCTGCACAGCTATACCAATGCCCGCCTGCACGAAGCCACCGGGCCGCTGGTGATCGAAGGCGGCGACGGGATCTATGTGATCGACAGCGAAGGGCGCCGCTATATCGAGGCGATGGCCGGGCTGTGGAGCGTGGCGGTGGGGTTCAGCGAACAGCGGCTGGTCGATGCCGCGATCGCGCAGATGAACAAGCTGCCGTTTTACCACACGTTCACGCACAAATCGCACGGGCCGGCGATCGACCTGGCCGAAAAGCTGGTCACCATGGCCTCGCCCCTGACGCCGGGCGGGATGAGCAAGGCGTTTTTCACCAATTCCGGGTCGGAAGCCAACGATACCGCGATCAAGCTGATCTGGTACCGCTCCAACGCGCTGGGCAAGCCCGAAAAGAAAAAGCTGATTTCGCGCCAGCGCGCCTATCACGGGGTCACGCTCGCCTCGGCCAGCCTGACCGGATTGCCCAACAACCACCGCTCGTTTGACCTGCCGATCGAAGGCGTGCTGCACACCGGCAGCCCGCATTACTGGCGCGAAGGCCTGCCGGGCGAAAGCGAGGAAGACTTTGCCACCCGCCGCGCCGAAGAACTCGACGCGCTGATCCAGGCTGAAGGGCCCGATACGATCGCTGCCTTCTGGGCCGAACCGGTGATGGGGGCCGGCGGGGTGGTGGTGCCGCCCGCGACCTATTGGGACAAGATCCAGGCGGTGCTGGCCAAATACGACATTCTGTTCGTCGCCGACGAAGTGATCAACGGGTTTGGCCGCACCGGCGCAATGTTCGGCTGCGAAACTTATGGCATCCGCCCCGATGTGCTGATCGTGTCGAAGCAGCTGTCATCCTCGTACATGCCGATCGCCGCGCTGATCGCCAATGATCGCGTGCTTGGCCCGGTGATGGACGAATCCGCGCGGATCGGCACGCTCGGCCACGGGTTTACCGCCGGCGGCCATCCGGTGGCGACGGCGGTCAGCCTCGAATGCCTGCGGATCATCGAAAGCGACGGGCTGGTTGCCAATTGCGCCGCGCAGGGCGCGCGGCTGCGCGCCGGACTGGCGGCGCTGGCCGATCACCCGCTGATCGGCGAAGTGCGCGGGGTGGGGATGATCGCCGCGATCGAACTGGTGACGGACAAGGCGGCCAAGCGCGCGCTCGAGACCCCCGGCAAGCTGGGCGGTCTGGTCAACAAGGCATTGCAGGATCGCGGGGTGATCTGCCGCGCGGTGCTTGATGCGATCTGCTTCTGCCCGCCGATGATCATTACTGCCGAACAGATCGATGATCTGCTGGCGGCGGTGGCCGGTGCGCTCGATCAGGTCGCCACGGATATTGGGCTGTAACGCGTGGGGCCCACGGCACGGCCGGTCGAACTGTCGGTTCGCGGCGTTATTCTCGGCGGGTTGATCTGCGTGGTGTTTACCGCCGCGAATATCTATCTGTGCCTGCAATCGGGGCTGACTTTTGCCGCCTCGATCCCGGCGGCGGTGATCTCGATGGCGGTGCTGCGGCCGTTTCGCGATTCGGGGATTCTGGAAAACAACATCGTCCAGACGATCGCATCATCGGCGGGCACGCTGTCGTGCCTGGTGTTCATCCTGCCGACCTTCATGATGATCGGGCTGTGGCACGACATTCCGTTCTGGCCGTCATTCTGGCTCTGCGCGGCGGGCGGCATCCTGGGGGTGGTCTATTCGATCCCGCTGCGCCGCAGCCTGGTCACCGGATCGGACCTGCCCTATCCCGAAGGCGTGGCGGCGGCCGAAGTGCTGCGCGCGGGCGAGGCGACGCGCGGCGGCGGCGAGGATGCGGCCGAGGCGCGGCTGGGGTTGCGCGCGGTGGTCACCGGGTCGATCGCTTCGGCGATCATGGCGCTGCTGGTCGGCACCCGGCTGCTCGCGGCGGAACTCGCCGGCTATACCCGGCTCGGCGCGGCGGCGACCGGGCTGACCGTGAACATGCAATTGGCGCTGTTTGGCGCCGGGCACCTGATCGGGCTGGCCGCCGGCATGGCGATGCTGACCGGGCTGGTGCTGGCCTGGGGTGTGGCGGTGCCGCTGATGACGCTGTGGCACCCCGATGCGCATGCGCCGGCGGCCGATCTGGCGATGGACCTGTGGCGGCACAAAGTGCGCTTCGTGTTCGCCGCCGCGCTGGCGGTCAGCGCGCTGTGGACGCTGGTGCGGCTGGCGCGGCCGGTGATGGGCGGGGTGGTCTCGGCCTTTGCCGCGCAGGCGCGGCGGCGCGCGGGCGAAGCGCTCGAACGCACCGAACAGGACCTGTCGTTCACCTGGATCGGCGCGCTGGTGGTGCTGTTGCTGGTTCCGGTGGCGATCATGCTGCACGGGTTTATCGCCGGCACCCCGCTGGCCGGGCTGGAATGGCCGCTGCTGCTCGGCGGGGTGCTGTTTGTCGCGCTGACCGGGTTCATGGTCGCGGCGATCTGCGGCTATATGGCCGGGCTGATCGGATCATCGAACAGCCCGGTATCGAGCCTGGCGATCATCGGGGTGATCTGTTCGGCCGGGCTGCTGTCGGTCCTGGTCGAACCGCATCTGGGGCCAGAGGCGCGTCCGGCGCTGATCGCGCTGTCGCTGCTGGTCGCCGGCTTTGTGCTGGGGGTGGCGACGATCGCCAATGACAATCTGCAGGATCTCAAAACCGGCGAACTGGTCGGGGCGACGCCGTGGCGCCAGCAGGTGGCGCTGATCATCGGCGTGCTCGCCGGGGCGGCGGTGATCCCGCCGATCATGGTGCTGCTCGGCCATGCCTATGGCTTTGCCGGGGTGGCCGGCGCCGGGCCCAAGGCGTTGGCCGCGCCGCAGGCGGTGCTGATTGCCACGCTGGCGCAGCAATTCATCGGCGGCACGCTCGATTGGTCGCTGCTCGGAACCGGCGCGCTGCTCGGGGTTGGGTTCATTGTGATCGACAGCGTGCTCGAATGGCGCTGGGCGCTGCGGCTGCCGCCGCTGGCGATCGCGTTTGGTGGCTATATCCCGCCCGGCACGATCAGCATCGTGATCATCGGCGCGGTGGCCGGCCACTTGTACGAAGCCCACGCCGACCGCCGCGCGAAAAATCCGGCGCAGGCCGCGCTGATCCGCCGGCTGGGGGTAATCCTCGCATCCGGCCTGATCGTCGGCGAAAGCCTGGTCAACGTGGTGCTCGCCGGGATCACCGCCGCCGCCAAGACCGGCGTGCTGCACGTGCCCGACAGCGACTGGCCGCTGGCGCTGGTCGGCGCCGGCTTTGCCCCCTGGGCCATGCTGCTGGCGGTGCTGGTGATCTTTGGCAGCGTGCTGGCGCTCTACCGCTGGGCGGCCCGGCTGGGCGCGGGGTGAGGGGGGGTATTACCCCGAACCCGCACCTACACCTAGACCCAACCCCGCTCATCCTGAGCTTGTCGAAGGATGCGCGCAAACGGTTGAGTATGCGCGGTTTTTCCCCGCGTGGGGCGGGCGTCGGCGCGCATCCTTCGACAGGCTCAGGATGAGCGGGTGTCGGGGAGTTCGGGCAGAGGCCCCCCATCACGCCGCGCTGGCGTTGACCCCCATGCTTGCCAGATAGCGGCGGATATTGCGCGCGGCCTGGCGCAGGCGCTGTTCGTTTTCGACCAGCGCGATGCGCACATAGCCTTCGCCGTCTTCGCCATAGCCAACACCTGGGGCCACCGCGACTTCGGCCTCGGTCAGCAATTGCTTGGAAAATTCCAGACTGCCGAGGTGGCGCAGCGCCGGGGGCAGCGGTGCCCAGGCGAACATCGAGGCCGGCGGGCTGGGGATCTCCCACCCGGCGCGGCCAAAGCTTTCGACCAGCACGTCGCGGCGCTTTTGATAAAGCAGCCGGTTGGCCTCGACGATATCCTGCGGGCCGTTGAGCGCGGCACAAGTCGCTGCCTGGATCGGGGTGAACGCGCCGTAATCGAGATAGCTTTTCACCCGCGTCAGCGCGGCGATCAACTGGCGATTGCCGACGGCAAAACCGACCCGCCAGCCGGCCATCGAAAATGTCTTCGACATGCTGGTGAATTCGACCGCGACATCCTTGGCGCCGGGCACTTCGAGGATCGATCGCGTCGGCTTGCCGTCATAATAGAGTTCGGAATAGGCGAGGTCCGACAGCACCCACACGCGGTTTTCGCGCGCCCAGGCGACCAGCCGCTCGTAAAACGCCAGATCGACGGTTTCGGCGGTGGGGTTCGACGGATAATTGACGATCAGCACCGAGGGGCGCGGCACCGAATAGCGCATCGCGCGATCGAGCGAATCCCAATAGCGCTCATCGGGCGTGGTCGGCACCGAACGGATCGTCGCCCCGGCGATGATGAAGCCGAAAGTGTGGATCGGATAGCTGGGATTGGGCGCCAGCACGACATCGCCCGGCGCGGTGATCGCGGTGGCGAGGCTGGCAAGGCCTTCCTTTGATCCCAGCGTCATCACCACTTCGGTTTCGGGATCGAGCTCGACGCCGAACCGGCGCGCGTAATAATTGGCCTGCGCCTTGCGCACGCCGGGAATCCCGCGCGAGGCGGAATAGCCGTGCGCCGAAGGCTTCTGCGCCACTTCGCACAGCTTTTCGATCACGTGCGGCGGCGGCGGCAGGTCGGGATTGCCCATGCCGAGGTCGATGATATCCCTGCCTTCGGCGCGTGCTGCGGCCCGCATGGCATTGACTTCGGCAATGACATAAGGGGGCAGGCGCTTCATGCGGTAGAATTCTTCGTCCACGACGGGGGTCTTTCTCGCTGGTTCTGGCGGGGTGGTTCCTTTACGACAAATGCCGCGCGAAGCAAACCGGCCAGGGGGAGTGGCCATCGGCGCCCGCCACGGGTAAAACGCGGATCGGCACGGCAAAGGGGAATCGCATGGCCATCGGCAGCACCGCTCACGAACCGCCCGAACCGGGCGATGGCGCGCCCGACCGCGCGGTGTTCGAGGATCTGGTGCGCCAGCAGGGCGAAGCCTTGCGCGCGCTGTTTACCCCGTTCATGCCCACCGTGCAGGCCAGTACCCCCGACCCGGCGGATTGGCAGCACTGGGCGATGTCGGCGGCCAAGTTGCAGAAAATGTGGCTCGATTTCGGGGCGGAAAGCGCCGGCCGCGCCGAACCGGCGCTGATGCAATGGGCCGATCCCGCCAAATGGGCGACATGGTCGCGCACCTGGCTGGGCCAGTTGCCGATCGCCCAGCCCGAAACGCAGACCAAATTGTGGGAAGACAGCCTGGCGCTGTGGACCACCGTGCTCAACAGCTATGCCGGCGCCGCCACCCCGCTGCCGCCCGATCGCCTGCCCGAACTGCCGCGCCGCGATCGCCGCTTTGCCGATCCGCGCTGGCGCGAACAGCCGGTGTTTGCGCTGATCCATCAGACCTATCTGCTGCTCGCCGAACGGCTCAACGCGATGGCCGACGAAGTGACCGGGCTGCCGCCGGACAAGGCCGAACAGTTGCGCTTTGTTACCCGGGTGATCACCGAGGCGCTGAGCCCGGCCAATTTCCCGCTGACCAATCCGCTGGTGATCGAACGCACGCTCGAAACGCGCGGCGAAAACCTCGTGCGCGGGGTCGACCACCTGCTGACCGATCTGCGCCAGGGGCAAGTGACCCATGCCCGCCGCGATGCCTTTGTGGTGGGCGAAAACATCGCCGCCACGCCGGGCAAAGTGGTGTTTGAAACCCCGCTGTTCCAGCTGGTGCAATATACCCCGACCACGCCCGATGTGCTGGCGGTGCCGCTGGTGATCTTTCCGCCGTGGATCAACCGGTTCTATATTCTCGACCTCAACCCCGGCAACAGCTTCATCCGCTGGGCGGTGGCGCAGGGGCTGACGGTGTTCGTGGTGTCGTGGCGATCGGCCGACCCGGCGCACGACGATATCGACTGGGCGCAAGTGACCTGGGACGATTACGTCCGCGCGCAGGTCACCGCGATCGACCATGTGCGCGATCGGCTCAAGGTGCCGGCGGTCCATGCCATCGGCTATTGCGTGGCGGGCACGACTTTGGCGGCAACGTTGGCGGTGCTGGCGCGGCGCGGGCAGGCTGACAAAGTCGCGAGCGCGACGTTTTTTACCGCGCAAGTCGATTTCGAACTGGCCGGCGATCTGAAGAATTTCGTCGACGACGCGCAGTTGCAGATGCTTGAAAACCTCGCCACCGATGGCGTGCTCGACGGGCGCTATATGGCCGCGACGTTCAATCTGCTGCGTTCATCGGACCTGGTGTGGAATTACGTCGTCAACAATTACCTGATGGGGGACGACTATCCCGCGTTCGATCTGCTCTACTGGAACGGCGATACCACCAACCTGCCGTTTCGCTGGCAGCGCGCCTATCTGACCGACCTCTATCGCGACAACCGCATGGTGGTGCCCGATGCGCTGTCGGCAGATGGCACGCCGATCGATCTGCACCGCATTGCCACGCCGTGCTATATCCAGGCCGGGCGGCAGGATCATATTGCACCTGCGCACAGCGTGTGGAAACTGACCCGCCATCTGGCCGGGCCGTGGAAATTCGTGCTGGCCGGATCGGGCCATATCGCCGGCGTGGTCAATCCGCCGCAAGCGGGCAAATACCAGTACTGGCTCAATCCCGGTGATCCGCAGACGCTCGACCAGTTCATCGCCGGGGCACACGAGACCAAGGGCAGCTGGTGGCCCGACTGGATCGGGTGGATTCGCGGGATCGATGCCGCCACGGTGCCCGCCAAAGGCCGGCGCGCACCCGGCGGGCGCGGCGACAAGGCGATCGAGGATGCCCCCGGCCGCTATGTCAAACAACGCTGATCTGCGGGGCTTTTCCACCCTTTTGTGCACTGCACAATAAGCTTGACTTCGCACCCGCACCCGGGGTAATTGCTGCACTGCAACAGGACAGGATTTGCGAGTCGCCGAGGCGACGCGTGATCCCGCCCGCTGCACCAGCACAGGAGCAGGCCATGGACGAAGCGATCGTATCCGATACCCCGGCCCCTGCCGCTGTGCCCGCAGGAGCTGCGGACCAACCCGCGCCGGCCAAGACCAAGCCGGCCAAAACCACCCGGGTGGCCCGCGCAACCAAACGACCCGCCGAACCGGCCCCGACCGTTTTGGTCGAACCGGCCCCGGCAGTGCAGCCCAAGGCGACCTCGCCCAAGCCGATCAAGGCCAAAGCGGCAAAGCCCAAAGCTGCCAAGCCCGTCCCGACCAAACCCGCCGCCGCCCCTGCCAGGATCAAGGTCGCGACGGCACCCACCAAGGATACCCGTACGATGACCACCCCGACCACCGAAATCACCGAAAAGTTCCAGGCCGCGATCAAGGACGCGTCGGACAAGGCCAAGGCCGCGTTCGAAAAGAGCCAGAGCCAGCTTGCCGAAGCCGGCGAGTTCACCAAAGGCAATGTCGAAGCGCTGATCGAATCGTCGAAGATTCTCGCCAGCGGCCTGCAGGAAATGGGCAAGGGCTACATCAGCGAAAGCAAGACCGCGATCGAAACGCTGACCGCCGAAATCAAGGATCTGACCAAGGTCAAGACCCCGGCCGAGCTGATGGAAAAGCACACCGCGCTGCTGCGCAAGCAGTTTGACGCTGCGGTTGCTGCCAGCTCGAAGAACAGCGAAGCCATGCTCAAGCTGGCGAATGAAGCGTTCCAGCCGATTTCGACCCGCGTCAGCCTGGCGGTGGAAAAGATCAAGCAAGCCGCCTGATTTTTCATCAAGCGTTCAAAAACGGGCCGGACGATCATCGTCCGGCCCGTTTGTGTATGTGCCAACCCCTTGAACGCGGGGCGGGTCGATGCGATATTCTGCGGTGAATCATGACCACCCCGACCCGATCCCGCCCTGCCGCTGCCGCGCACCATGCCGATGACGCGCTGGGCTTGCGCGTGATCGCCGCCGCCGGCGATGATGATCGCGGCCAGGATGGCGAGGGCCAGATCGGCGTCGCCACCCGCACCCGGCCGAAAAAGCCCAGCATGTTCAAAGTGCTGATGCTGAACGACGATTACACCCCGATGGAATTCGTGGTGATGGTGCTCAAACGCTTTTTCCAGATGGACATGGAACAGGCGACCCGGGTGATGCTCCACGTGCACCAGCGCGGGGTGGGCGTCTGCGGCATCTTTCCCTATGAAATCGCCGAAACCAAAGTGAACCAGGTGATGGACTGCGCCGCGCAGAACCAGCACCCGCTGCGCTGCACGCTGGAAAAAGCGTAAATCCGTTTGGCGCAATCCATCTTTCCACCTTTCGCGAACCCGGCTAGGCGGGGTCTCCTGCGACCACGGAAACCGCGCGCCTTGTGACTTATCTTACCGCGATTGACCGTTATATTGCCCGGCTGGTGATCGTGCCGATGCTGGCGGTGTTTGTTATCGCCGCCTCCTTGCTCGTGCTCGACAAGATGCTGACGCTGTTCGACTTTGTCGCGACGCAGGGCGGGCCGGTGACGGTCGTGTTCAAGATGCTGGCCAACATGCTGCCCGAATATGCCAGCCTGGCGATCCCGCTCGGGCTGATGCTGGGCATCCTGTTTGCGTTCCGCCGGCTGGCGACCAGTTCGGAACTCGATGTGATGCGCGGGGTCGGCCTCAGCTATACCCGCCTGCTGCGCGTGCCGTTCCTGTTTGCGGTGGTGCTGGCGGCGTTCAATCTGGTGATTGTCAGCTATATCCAGCCGCTGTCGCGCTATTATTACGAGGAATTGCAGTTCGAACTGCGCTCGGGCGCGCTCGGCGCCTCGATCAAGGTCGGCGAATTCAACGCCTTGCAGGATCGCACCGCGCTGCGGGTAGAGGCCAGCCGCGATGATGGCCGGCAATTGCTGGGGATTTTCGCGCGGATCGCCACCGGCAATGGCGAAGTGATGACGATTTCGGCGCGCGAAGGGCAGTTTTTCGCCAACCGCGAAAATCCCGATACGGTGATCCTGCGGCTGACCGACGGGCAGATCGTCCAGCAATCGCCGACCATCCGCAATCCGCGCGTGCTCACTTTTGCCAGCCACGACCTGCCGATCGACCTGCCGCGCATCGAACAGTTCCGCAGCCGCGGCGGCAAGGATCGCGAATATTTCCTGCCCGAACTGCTGCGCATCGGCTGGAGCGACACCGCCACGCGCGATATGCGCCGGCAGAGCATCGCCAGCCTGAATTACCGGCTGGTCGAAGTGGCGATGATGTTCCTGCTGCCGTTTCTGGCGGTGGCGCTGGCGGTGCCGCCCAAGCGATCGACTTCTGCGCTGGGGGTGTTCGTGTCGATCATCATGGTGGTCGCCTATCACAAGGTCAACGAATACGGCCAGGACGTCTCGAGCCTCGGCCGGGTTGATCCCACGCTGGCGCTGTGGGGGCCGTTCGTGCTGTTTGCCGCGCTGATCGTGTGGCTCTACTGGCGGCTCGCCTATGTTCCCGGCGGGCAGCCGATCGGCGGGCTCGAAACCGCCGCGGCCAAGCTGGGCAAGGCGATCGGCCGCCTGTTTGCGCGCAAGACCCCGCCCGCGCCGCCCGCCGCCGCAGCCGAGGCCGCCCATGCAGTTTGACCTGTTCCCCTCGCGCACGATGACGCTGTACATCGCGCGGATGTTTGCGGTGCGGATCATCGCCGTGCTGTTCATGCTGGTGCTGGTCTTGCAGATGCTCAATCTGTTGAGCGAAAGCGGCCATATCCTTGCGGCCAAAGGCAACGGGCAGATGGAACTGCTGCGCTTTGTCGCGCTGCGCCTGCCGCAATTGATCAGCCGGTTCCTGCCTTATTCGGTGCTCCTGTCGACCATCTTCACGCTCGCCACGCTCAACACCAACAGCGAAGTGATTTCGATGAAGGCGGCCGGGATGTCGGCGCACCAGGTGCTGGCCCCGCTGTTTCTGGTGGCGGCGCTGACCAGCATCGCCACGTTTGCCTTCAACGAACGCGTGACCGTGCGCGCGACGGCGGCGCTCAAGGCGTGGCAGGATGTCGATTACGGCCATGTCGCCCCCGACAGCGATGCCAAGACCAATGTGTGGATGCAGGACGGCGCCAATATCCTCTATGCGCGGATGATCACCGGGCGCGGCGCGGCGATGCACATGCACGATGTGACCTGGTATCACCGCGACCCCACCGGCATGGTCACCGAGATCGTCCGCGCCGACAACGCCGCCTATGCCGCGCCGGGCTGGCGGTTCGACAATCCCGCCAGCTTTGACGTGCAGAGCACCCGCCTCACCCCGCTCGGGGGCCCGCGCGTGTTCGGCCTACAAGTCGATCCGGCGCAAGTGATCGTGCGCAAGACCGATGCCGATGGCGAATCGATCTGGCAATTGACCCAGTCGATCGACGCGATCCACGCCGCCGGCTATCGCACCGGCGAATTGGACGGCAAATGGTGGCACAAATTGTCGGGCCCGCTGTCGGCGCTGCTGATGCCGCTGCTCGGCGCGGTGGCCGGGTTTGGCCTGGCGCGATCGGGCAAGATGTTTGTGCGCATTGTGATCGGCATGGCGCTGGGCTTTGCCTATTTCGTGGTCGACAATGCCGCGCTGGCGATGGGCAATTTCGGCGCCTATTCGCCGTTTCTGGCGGCATGGTCGCCGTTCTTGCTGTTCCTGCTGATTGGGGAAGCGGTACTGATCCGCACCGAGGAATAAGTTCGGGCTTGGTCGGCAATATCCGCCAGCAAACCCGCCACCATCCGATTCTCAAAAATCACCGGTTCGTCCTGAGCTTGTCGAAGGACGCGCGCAAACGCTTGAGTATGCGCGCTTTTTGGTGCGTGGGGCGGGCGTGTGCGCGCGTCCTTCGACAGGCTCAGGACGAACCGGTGATTTTGAAATCAGAAAGTTGAGGGCCCGCGCTATTGCTTCTTCGGCACGTTGAAAGTGCCGCTCACCCGGCCTGCATTGGCGGGCGCGGCGCCCGGGGCGGCGGGGGCGGCGGCGTGGCCGTCGATGCTTGAAATGCCGGTGTTGAGGTCGAGCACCAGCCGCGCGCCGTTCAGCGTGTCGCCATTGGCGCGGTGCAGCAGGACATGGCCGACCACGGTGATCAGCCGGCGGTTGAGATCATAGACCGCATCATCGCCGCTGGCGCGTTCGTCGTTGCGCGTCACCACGACATGGCCGGTGGCGTCGATCCGCAGCAGGGTCAGCTTGTCGGTATCGCTGTAGCTCATCAGCGTGCGATCGGCGGTCAGCCGCAGTTCGGCCTGCGTCACATCGACATTGCCGGTCAGCGCGACGCGCTTCTGCTTGTCCTGCAATTCCATGTGGTCGGCGGAAAAATCGACCGGGGCATCGCTGTTGTGCGACACTTGCGCGGCACCGGCCAGGCCGGCGATCACCCCCGCCGCGCCGGCAAAGCCGATGACAAAGCTGCGCAGCGCGCGGGTCGAAACGGTGCGGAGTTGGGAAGTCATGGGGTCTGGCGGGTCCCGCTGGCGGAAAGGGAAGGGTGGTTGGCAGCGCCCGGCGCGGTCAGCTTGCCCGGGATCATGTGCAGCCGGGCATGGCCATCGAGCCGGATATCGCGCGAATCGAGATCGGCGACGAAGCGGTCGGCGCTGAACGTGCCGGTGGGCAGGCGCCCTTCGACCGCGCCGTGGCTGACCAGCCGGCGATGATCGAGATCGATCGAGGCGCCGCGCGTGGTCATGCGATAGCCATCGGCGGTCTGCATGGTCACCGCGCCGGGCACCGCGATCTGCTGGTGCGCGAAATCATAGGTGCCGCTGTCGGTCATCAGCATCGCCGGCCCGTCGTCGAGCAGCATGCGCGCGGTGATATCGGTCATTTCGACCACCTGATGCGTCGAAGAATGCTGCACCGCGCTGCCGGCGGTGATCGAAAAGGCGCGCCCGCGATCATCCTGCCCGCGATAGAGCGCGCCGAGTGCGCGCACCCGGTCATCGACCATCGCCACTTTGGTGCGGTCGAGCAAAAAGCTGATTTCGCCGCGCGGGGTCAGCGGGGCGAGCACCATCACCGCCAGCAGCACCCCGATCAGCCCGGGCAGCACCACCGAAACCAGCCGCACGGTGCGGTCGTGCGATCCGCCGGGCGCGGCAAACACCCGCCGGCGATCGCGCATCTGGTCGGCCTGCCGGGTCATCCACGTGGCCTATTCGTGGCTGAAAATGTCGGTTTCGGGCCAACCCGCCAGATCGAGCAGCGCGCGCGTCGGCAGGAAATCGAAACAGGCCTGCGCCAGCGCGGTGCGCCCTTCGCGCGCCAGCCGTTCCGCCAGCACCTGGTGCGCGGTGTGCAGATAGCGCACGTCGGAGGCGGCGTAATCAAGCTGCGCCTCGCTCAGCACCGGGCCGCCCCAGTCGCTCGATTGCTGCTGCTTGGAAATTTCCTTGCCGGTGGTTTCGCGCACGACTTCTTTCAGACCGTGGCGATCGGTATAGGTCCGCACCAGTTTCGAGGCGATCTTGGTGCAGAACACCGGCGTTGCCATCACCCCCAGATAGTGGTGGATCGCCGCCAGATCGAACCGCGCGTAATGAAACAGCTTCAGCCGCGCCGGATCGGCCAGCACCGCCTTCAGATTGGGCGCATGATAGGCGCTGTCGGGGGCAAAGCGGACGAGATGTTCGTCGCCGCGCCCATCGGCGATCTGCACCACGCACAACCGGTCACGCCGGGTGATCAACCCCATCGTTTCGGTATCGACGGCAACAATGCCCGGCGCCAGCGCATCGGCGGGCAGATCTTCTTCATGCAAATGAACGGCCATAGCCGCGTTGCTTAGGCGTTCGCGCGGCGCGGGGCAAGCGTGCAGGCTGGCGCGAAAGCGCCGCCGCCGCTAAAGCACGCGGCGATGACTGCGATCCCTGCCAGTTGGCGCCCCGCGCTCGAACCCGTGCTGGCCACGCCACCCTTGCGCGCGCTGGGCGGCTGGCTGCAGGCCGAAGAAGCCGCCGGGAAAACGATCTATCCCCCGCGCGGAACCCGGCTGGCCGCGCTCGAACTGACCCCGCTCGAGGCGGTGCGCGTGGTGATCCTCGGGCAAGACCCCTATCACGGGCCGGGGCAGGCGCACGGGCTGGCGTTTTCGGTGCTGCCGGGGGTGCGCGTGCCGCCGAGCCTGGTCAATATCTACAAGGAACTGCACAGCGACCTGGGCCTCGCCCCGGCGCGCCACGGCTATCTTGAAGGCTGGGCGCGGCAGGGGGTGCTGTTGCTCAACAATGCGCTGACGGTCGAGGCCGGGGCGGCCGGATCGCACCAGAACCGCGGGTGGGAGGCGCTGACCGATGCGGCGATTGCCGCCGTGGCGGCGCGCGCCGATCCTTGCGTTTTCCTGCTGTGGGGCAGCCATGCGCAGAAAAAGGCGGCGCGGGTGCCGGGCCTGAACGAAGGGCGCCATCTGGTGCTGCGCGCGCCGCACCCCAGCCCGCTGTCGGCCCATGCCGGGTTTTTCGGCAGCCGGCCGTTCAGCCAGGCGAATGCCTTTCTCGATCGCCACGGGCGTGGCACGATCGATTGGCGCCTGCCCGATCCGGCCTAGGCGGGGTCAGGCGCCCCAGCCGACCACGCCCTTCAGCTCGAGAAAATCGTGGATGCCGTAATCGGCGTATTCGCGGCCATTGCCCGATTGCTTGTAGCCGCCGAACGGGGCGTTGATGTCCCAATCGGGGTAATTGATATTGACCGAACCGCTGCGCAATTGCCGCGCGATCGCGCGGATCGTGGTCAGGTCGGTGCCGGCGATGTAGTTCGACAGGCCATATTCGGTATCGTTGGCAATCGCGACCGCCTGCTCGATGCTGTCATAAGGCATGATCGCCAGCACGGTGCCGAACACTTCCTCGCGCGCGATCGTCATCTCCGGGGTTACCCCGCCAAACACGGTGGGGCGCACATAATAGCCCTCGGTCAGCCCCTCGGGCAGGCCGGGGCCGCCGGCGACCAGTTCGGCGCCATCGGCAATTCCGGCCTCGATCAGCCGCTGGATCTTGCCCCATTGCACCGCGCTGACCACCGGGCCGAGATCGGTAGCGGGATCGTGCGGATCGCCCACCACCAGCGCATCGGCGGTGGCGCGGGCGATGTTCAGCGCTTCGGCATGGCGGTCGGCGGGCACCAGCATGCGGCTGGGGGCATCGCACGATTGGCCCGAATTGCTGAAGCAGCCGCGCACCCCGGCGGCGACCGCGCTGGCCAGATCGGCATCGGGGAGGATGATATTGGCCGATTTGCCGCCCAATTCCTGCGCCACGCGCTTGACCGTGGGGGCAGCGGCGGCGGCGACCAGCACCCCGGCGCGGGTCGATCCGGTAAAGCTGACCATATCGACCCCGGGATGCTGCGCCATGACCTGGCCGACATCGGGGCCATTGCCGTTGACCAGATTGAACACCCCGCGCGGCGTGCCGGCGGCATGCATGATTTCGGCAAAGATCAGCCCGCTGACCGGGGCGATTTCCGACGGCTTGAGAACCACCGTGCAGCCGGCGGCGATCGCCGGGGCGACCTTGCAGACGATCTGGTTGAGCGGCCAGTTCCACGGCGTGATCAGCGCGGCCACGCCGATCGGTTCGCGCAGGATGCGGGTGGTGCCGCGCTGTTCCTCGAAGGTATAGTTTTCCAGCGCGGCAATCGTCGCCTCCATGTGCGCGCGCCCGGCCCAGGCCTGGGCATCGCGGGCAAACCCGATCGGCGCGCCCATTTCAGCGGTCACCGCCTGGGCAATGTCTTCATAGCGGCGGTTGTATTCTTCGAGCACGCGGCGCAGCAGCGCCAGCCGTTCCTCGCGGGTGGACCATGCCCAAGTGGCAAAGGCGGCGCGCGCTGCGGCCACCGCGCGATCGACATCGGCGGCATTGCCCATCGCGATGGTCATGAACGGCGCAGCACTGGCCGGATTGATCACCTCGAGCCGGTCGCTGCCCGCCGGTTCGACCCAGGCGCCGTCGATATAGAAGTGATGGGCATTGGCGGTGTGCGACATGGGGGGTGATCCTGTGATGATGGGCGACGGCGCGCCGGTTTGCCCCGACACTAGCGCGCGCGGCGGGGCGCTCAACCCATAAGCAGAACTTGGCCTGATCAGAATACCGCCTAGTGGGTCAAAACCGGTTCGGTCGGCCCGGGCGGCAGCAGGCGGGCAATCCGGGTGACCAGATCGTCGAGCACGATCGGCTTTGCCACGTAATCGTTCATCCCGGCTTCGAGACAGCGGGCGCGATCGGCGGGCAGGGCATTGGCGGTGATCGCCAGGATCGGGATGGCGCGGGTCGCCTCGATCGCGCGCAGCGCCCGCGCCGCGTCAAACCCGTCGATCACCGGCATCTGCACGTCCATCAGCACGATATCGAACGCAGCGTCCGCCTGCTGCGCCAGCGCAATGGCATCGGCGCCATTGCTGGCCACGGTAACTTCGGCGCCCTCGGCACTGAGCAGCGCCAGCATCAGCGTGCGGTTCATCGGGAAATCTTCGACCAGCAGGACCCGCGTGCCGGCCAGCCGTGGCGAGGCCAGCATGAACGGCGCCGCGCCATCGTCCGGCGCGATGATCGCTTCGCGCATGGCGGGATCGACCAGCGGCAGTTCGAGCGTGAAATGAAACCGGCTGCCCACGCCCAGCCGACTTTCGACATCGAGCCGCCCGCCCATCAGTTCGACCAGCCGGCGCGATATCGCCAGCCCCAGCCCGGTGCCGCCAAACCGCCGCGTGGTCGAACTTTCGGCCTGGGTAAACCCTTCGAAAATCGCCTCGAGGCTGTCTTCGGCAATGCCGATGCCGGTGTCGCTGACCGAAAATTCGATGGGCACGGTACCGGCCGGCGCTGCCGTCTGGCGCACCGCCAGCACGATCTGCCCTTTGCGGGTGAACTTGAACGCGTTGGCCACCAGATTTTGCAGGATTTGGTGCAAGCGGAGCGGATCGCCGCGTACCAGCGGCGGGATATCCGGGTCGAGATCGACGCGAAACGCGATGGCGCGGTCGCCGGCGGTCAGCGCCATCTGCCCGGCCAGCGCCTTGACCACATCAGCCAGCGCAAAAGGGGCGTGTTCCAGCTCCATCCGGTCGGCTTCGACTTTGGAGAAATCGAGAATGTCGTCGATCACGCGGCGCAGCGCGCGCGTGGCGATTTCGGCCTGTTGCAGATAGCCGCGCTGTTCGGCGCCGATGTCCGATCGCGCCAGCAGTTCCAGTATGCCCAGCACGACATTCATCGGGGTGCGGATTTCGTGGCTCATCGCCGCCAGAAAACTGCTCTTGGCCTCGTTGGCGGCTTCGGCCGCCAGCTTGGCCTCGCGCAGCGTCTGTTCCACCGCCATGCGCGGCCGCAAATCGAAAATCGACGCCACCACATCGGCCGACGGGCCCGATCGCGACTGGCGCAATTGCACATCGATCGGAAACAGATTGCCGTGGCGATCACGCCCCAGCACATTGCGCGCCGGGCCCATCACGTGCACTTCGCCATCGTCAAGCTGCGCCGCCGCGCGCAAGGCGGCGTGCCCTTCGCGCAAGCCATCGGGCACCAGCGTTTCGACCGGCAGACCAACCATCGCACCGGCGGCATAGCCGAACAGCGTTTCGGCGGCGGCATTGGCAAAGCGGATCAGCCCCGCCGGATCGACCGCAATCACGCCATTGGCAGTGGCATTGCCGAGCAGGCGCAAGTCTTCGAGATGGCGGTCGATCGCCTGGCGCGCGCGGTGCAACTCGGTAATGTCTTCGTAGATCAGCAGCGCCCCGTCGATCGCCTGCCGCGCGGCGCGATAGGGCATTATGTAGACCGTGTGGACCCGCCCGTCGGCCGCCGTCACGATCTGCGACCACGGTTCGCCGTGGGCCTGCACGTCGGCGATGCGTTCGAAAATCTGCGGCACTTCGATGCGCCAGGCGATTTCGTGCAGCGACTTGCCGGTTTCGACCCGCGCCAGATCGGCCACGGTGGCGCAGGCGCGGTTGTAACAGGTGATCCGCATCGCGCGGTCAACCACGAACAGCGGGAACGAGATCGATTCCTTCACATTGTCGAGGTCTTGGGCGATGATCTGCATTTCGCTCGATTTGATCTGGATCTCCTCGTTGACGGTCAGCAGCTCTTCGTTGCTCGATTGCAGTTCCTCGTTCGAGGTCTGCAATTCCTCGTTGCTCGATTGCAGTTCCTCATTGGCGGATTGCAGCTCCTCGTTGAGCGATTGCAATTCCTCGTTGGAGGTTTCGAGTTCCTCCACCACCACATTCAGATGGGTGCGCGTGTGCGCCAGTTCCTTTTCGAGTTCGGCAATGATCAGGTCGTGATCGCTCGACTGCAAGCCATCGGCGGGCGGGGCGGATTCCGGCGCGGCCACGGCGCGGAACGAGACGAGGATATGGTCGCCGCGCTGCGGATCGAGCCGCGATACCACCAGCGTGACGGCATGGCGCACCCCGTTGATATCGAGGTTCCACGCGCTGCCTTCGACATGCGGATCGCTGCGCCGGCAGCGATAGACCAGCGCGCGCAGTTCGGCACGCGGACCGGCGCGCAGCAGATCAAACAGGTCAAGATCGGCCGGCCCTTGCGGAAACGCCAGATAGGGCGACAGATCGCCGTGGAAATGGAGCACTTTGTCCGACGCATCGACCACCAGCGAGGCCGGGGCGAATGCCTGCGCCAGCCGTTCGAGCATGCGCAGCGTCAAGGGATCGGCGCGGGTTGCCGGATCGCCCTCTTCGCCTTGGTGGCGCGGCGCCTGGTGGCGGTCGGCCGCGCCTAGCGAGGCTGGCATCGTATAAGTGCCCGGGCCGTCGCCACGCGCATAGAGCCGCGCGCGGGCATTGTGCACGGTAAACAGGTCGCCATGGCCTTCGGCATTTTCGGCCTTGCCCAGCAGCAGCAGACCGCCCGGGCGCAGCGCGAAATGGAACACCTGCATGACGGCATGCTGCACCGGCGGGTTGAGATAGATCAGGAAATTGCGGCAACTGACCAGATCGAGCCGGGCGAACGGCGGGTCTTCGATCACGTTCTGGCGGGCAAAGATCAGCCGGTTGCGCAAGGCCTTGGTCATCGTGACAAAGTCGCCCGACGTTTCGGCAAAGGCGGTGCGCAGATGATCGGGAATGCTGGCGGCGGCTTCGGCGGCGTAGACCCCGCGCCGCGCCACTTCGAGCGCGGCTTCGTCCAGATCCGATGCAAAGATGATGTAATCGAGCCGGGTGCGGCCGGCATTGGCAATCGCTTCTTCGAGCAACATGGCGATCGAATAGGCTTCTTCGCCGGTGGCGCAGGCCGGCACCCAGCAGCGGATCACGCTGTCGTCGGGCCGGGTGGCGACCAGATCGCCGATCGCCTGGCGCAACCCCACAAACGCGGCTTCGTCGCGGAAAAAGCTGGTGACCGAAATGAACGTGTCGCGCACCAGCGCCTGCGCTTCCTTGCGGTCCTTGTGCAGTTCGGCGATGTAATCGGCCATCGCCTCGATCCCGAGGATGCCCATGCGCCGGGCGATGCGGCGGCGGATCGTCGAGGCCTTGTAATCGGCCAGCCGGAACCCGGTGCTCAGCCGCACCAGGCTGGTCACGCGGTGATAATCGGTTTCGCCGCGCGTTTCGTCGAGCAGCGCGGCGCCGATATCGGCGGTGCGCGTGGCCAGCCGGCTCAGCACCGGGCCGATGTCTTCGGCCGGCAGGATCAGATCGACGCTGGCGGTGGCGATCGCGGCTTGCGGCATGCCGTCGTATTTGGCGGTGTCGGGTTCCTGCACGATGGTCACCCCGCCGGCAGCCTTGATCGCGCGCATGCCCGCCGCGCCGTCCGATCCGGTGCCCGACAGGATCACGCCGATCGCGCGTTCGCCCAGTTCGTGCGCCATCGACAGGAACAGGTGATTGACCGAGGGCTTGGGGCCGATCGCTTGCGGCGGGCGCACCAGCCGCAACAGGCCGTGTTCGAAGATCACGTCATGATTGGGGGTGGTGACATAGATCGTGCCGGCACGCGGCGCCGTGCGCGCGGTCAGGTTCTGCACTTTCAACTCGGTGGTCGGCGCCAGCAGATTGGCCAGCATGCTGATATGCGAGGGCGACAGGTGCTGGGCGATGACATAGCAATAGGCGTCGGATGCGGGCAGCTGGCCGATCAGATCGCGCAGCGCTTCCAGCCCGCCGGCCGAGGCGCCGATCCCGACCAGCCGCAAATGGCCGGGCAAGGCGCGTTTGCGCGCGGTGGTGCGCTTTGCCGCTGGCTTTGCACTGGCCAAGACTTACCCCCGTCTGTCGAAGCGCCGCCGGTGCCGCCGTGGTGTTTCCGACAGCGCAGGCTGCGGCCGGGCACGGCCGCGCGCAACGGGCAGAATCATCCGTTTTTGCGGGAAATCGGCCGGTGTCGGCGGCGCATCACAAATGGCGCGCGGCCAGCGCGGTTTGCCGTGCGACCAGCTCCAGATCGGCCAGCAGCCCCGCCAGCCGGGCCGAGGCGTCGGGTGTGGTGGCCGCCTGTTCGACGCTGCGCGATATCGCCTGCAAATCGCTGGCGCCGAAATTGGCCGCCGCCCCTTTCAACCCGTGCGCGTGGCGGGCAGTGGCGCACAAGTCGCCCTGTGCGGCAAGCCCGGTCAGCGTGCCGATTTCCGCCGCCAGTTCGTCGGCAAAGCGTTCGAGCACCTGCTGCCCGCCGGTGCGGCCCAGCACGGCAAACAGCGCATCAATGCGGTCAGCATCAAACAGCGGCATGGCGGCACTCCTGCCCGGCAGGGCGGCCGCGCGCGGTCATGCGGCCAGCGCGACCTCGTGAACCGCAACCGGCGGGGGCGCGATGTCCGGTGCGGCGGTGGCGACAATCACAAAACGGACCTCGATCCGGGCGGGTTCGCGCCGGCGGACGAGCCTGCCGATCTTTGGCCAGGCGCGGCGCAGTTCGAACGCGATGCCGGCGAGCAACCCGCCCATGAAAAGCGCGACCACGGCAATCTGCAACAAGTGCAACACGGCCCGTTCCTCCATCGATCCGGCCGGCGCCCGTGCGCGCGTCCGGTTGTGGATAAATCGGGCATAATCTTGCGCAAAACCATCATCCTTTAGGGTCAGCCGGGCCGGCGCGGTGCTTGGGCGCCAGTCATGCGGGCAAATGGTTGCTCTGGTCGAAAAACTGCATCAGCGTGGCCGCCTGGGTGCGGTTGAGCACGTTCAGCTTGCGCAGCACCGCCTTGACATGCTGCTTCACGGTGATTTCCGACAGGCCGTAGCGAAACGCGATCTGCTTGTTCAGGCTGCCGTCGCACAGCGCGGCGAGCACCCGGCGCTCGGCCACCGACAGCGTTGCCATCCGCGCGCTGACCCCGGCCAGCGAGGGCGATCCGGGCGCATCGGCGGTGGCATCGCCGGGAAACCAGCACGCCCCGCCCAGCACGGCCTCGATCGCGCCGGCCAGCGTCGTCAGCGGGGCCGATTTCGGCACCAGCCCTTTGCCCCCGGCGGCCTCGATCAGCGCCCCCAGCCCCATCGCTTCGTTGCCGGTCACCACGATAACCGGGGTGGCGGGAGCGGCGGTTACCATCGCCAGCAAGCCGGCAACCCCGTGCCCATCGGGCAAGCCCAGATCGAGCAGCACGACATCCGCGCGCGGTGCCAGTCGCAGTGCATCGGCGAGTGTAGCAACTTCATCGATGTGGCAGCCGGGCAGGGCCGCGCGCAGCGCCGCTGCCTCGGCAGATCGACACATCGGATGATCGTCTGCCACCAGCGCCTGCACCCCGGCCATCGCTGCCTCCTGCATAGGCCGTACGCCTACCGGCAGTAAGATAGGTTGCATCGCGATTGCCGCGCAACTGCGGCAGACTACGGATGCGCCGACGCTGCCCGCGCGGCCTGATCAGAACAGGCGCGAGACTTCGTAAAACAGCGCGCCGACAGCGGCGGCGGCGGGGATGGTGACCACCCAGGCCACCGCGACGCGCTGCGCCACGCCCCAGCGCACGGCGGAGGAGCGCCGCGCCGCGCCGACGCCGACGATGCAGCCGGTGATGGTATGCGTGGTCGATACCGGAATGCCCAGCGAGCTGGCGGCAAACAGCATGACCGAGCCGCCGGCAGAGGCGCAGAACCCCTGGTGGTGCGTCAGCCGGGTGATCCGGCTGCCCATCGTTTCGATGATTTTCCAGCCCCCCGACAGCGTGCCCAGCCCCATCGCCAGATAGCAGCCGATCACCACCCAGCCCGGGACATGAAAGCTGCCGCCCAGATAGCCTTGCGAATAGAGCAGGACGGTGATGATCCCCATCGTCTTTTGCGCGTCATTGGCGCCGTGACCCAGCGAATAGGCGGCGGATGAGGCAAGGTGCAGCCGTTTGAACAGGCTTTCGGCACTGCGCGCGCTGGCGGCGGCGAGCAGCCAGGCGGTGATCAGGAAAAACAGCATCGACACCGCCAGCCCGATCATCGGCGACAGCACGATCGCCAGCGTGGTCGAGGTCAGCCCGCCCCACACGATCGCATGCGGGCCGGCGTGCATCAGGCCGGCGCCGAGCAGGCCGCCGACCAGCGCATGGCTCGATGACGAAGGGATGCCGCGCCACCAGGTGATCACGTTCCACGCCATCGCCCCGACCAGCGCGCCGAACACCACTCCGGGGGTGACCACGCTCTTGTCGATGATCCCCTTGCCGACGGTTTCGGCAACTTTCAGCCCGAACAGGAAATAGGCGGCAAAATTGAAGACGGCGGCAAACAGCACCGCCTGCACCGGGCTGAGCAGCCGGGTCGAAACGACCGTGGCGATCGAATTGGCGGCATCGTGCAGCCCGTTGAGGAAATCGAACGCAAAGGCGAGCACCACCAGCGCGATGATCAGGGGCAGGGCCAGGCCAATATGCTGCATCGGTTTCGCCCGGGCTCAGGCGTGATCGATGACGAGGTTGTCGATTTCGTTGGCGACATCCTCGCACTTGTCGACCACGCGTTCGAGATGGCTGTAGATTTCGCGGCAGACGAAAAAGCGCATCGGCGCCACTTCGCCCAGCGTGGCATAGGCGCGTTTGAGCCCGGCATCGTGGATATCGTCGGCGCGGCCTTCGAGCCGGATCAGCCGTTCGGTCAATTCGTGCAGGCGCCCGGCATTGGCATGGATCGCGCGCAGCAGCGGCAGCGCTTCGGCAATCAGCCGGGTCGCTTCGACGATGATCGCCGCCATGTCCTGCATTTCGGGTTCAAAGCTGGTAACATTGTAGATCGCCGCGATCGTGGCGACTTGCTGCATCTGGTCGATCGCATCGTCCATCACCCCGATCAGCGAAGTGATCGCGCCACGGTCGAACGGGGTGAGAAAGGTCTTGCGCACGCTGATCAGCACTTCGCGGGTGATCGCGTCGGCATCGTGTTCGCGTTCGGAAATCTCGCGCATGTGCTGCGCCATCGCCTCGCCGCCTTGCAGCATGCGCACCAGCGCATTGCCGCCGGCGACCAGCGTTTCGCCATGCGCCTCGAACAGGGCAAAGAAATTGCCCTGGCGCGGCAACAGCGTCTGGAACCAGTGAAACATGCCCAATTTCTCCTTCGCACCGCTCAGGCGGGCCAGCAGCGGCGCGGTATTGGCCAAAGCGCGCACTTCGGACGCGCGAAAATTGCGGATCAGATCGCCAAGATCGGGCTCGTCGACCAGCCCGGCCGCCTCGGCCAGGCCAAACCATTGGCGGGTGCGTTCGCCCGCTTCGGCCCATTCGGGCAGTTCGTCGGTCACCGCCAGCGGATAGACTTGGACTTCGGCACGCACCGCCGCGCCCGAACGCAGCGTCTTGCGATAGAAATAGCTGCCCAGCGGCGCCGGACAGACCGCGCCGGCCACCCCGGCTTCTTCCAATGCCTCGCGCGCGGCGGCCAGATGCGGCAATTCGCGTTTTCCCACATTGCCCTTGGGCACCACCCAGCGCCCGGTGCCGCGACTGGTCACCAGCAACACCTCGGTCGGTGCGTTCAGCCCGTCACCCCGGGTGCGGTATGGCAAGGCGGCAATCTGGTCGACGGGTTGCACTCCATGAACGGGTCCCAGCCGCTAGATGACCGAAATGTGACTAGTCAAGCGATGGTGATGCAAACATCCCCCATTCCGGCGCTTTTGCGGGGAAACCGGGCGCTCAGCAGCCCGCTCGCGGTCGCGCGGCACCGGCGGCAAAATATCGGCGGCTTGGTGGGCAATTCTAATTGAAGGACAGATTAAATGCCACATCGGACCAATCATGTCATGATGTGATCATAATTTACTTTGCACCTTTTCCAAATTTGACTTTGTTCGTGACGCAATTATCCCTTGATGCGGATGATCGGAACAGGATTTCAGGGCAATGCAGATTTTATCGCGCGGCTGGATCGCCGGGTGTGGCGTTTCTTTGCTGGCCCTGTTGCTGGCGGGCTGTGGTGGCGGTGATGGCGGCGGGCCGGCGGTAACCCCGCCGCCAGTGACCAAGCCGACCGGCGCCAACAGCTCGCTGATCGGCCCGCTGGTCAGCGAAAACTTCGTCAACGATGCCGCGCTGGGGACGATCACGGTGTCGCCGGGGGTGGATCGGGGCAATGCCGGTTCGACCACCGCGACGATCGTGTATGACGCCTCGTCGCAGTCCTACACGCTGACCGTGGGCGCGGCGTCAAAGACCTTTTCGCCCGCCAATATCAATGCTTCGCTGACCAACAGTGCCGAAACGGTTTACGAAATCACCAGTGGCAACACGACCGATTCGCTGACGTTGACCAAGCCCGGCACCAGCGGGCGGTTCAATTACCAATATGTCGGCGCGGCGTTCTGGCAAAGCACCACGGTCGGCACCAATTCGGGCAGCGGTGCGCTTTACGCGGTCACTTATGGCGAACCGACCGCCAGCGGCAGCGTGCCGACCACCGGCACCGGGACGTATACGATCGATGCGCTGGGGGTGGAAAGCCCGGGGCAGGCCACCGGCTTTACCGGACAGGGCACGGTCGCGATCAATTTCGCCACCGACAAGTTTGCGCTCAACGGCACGCTGATCGATAACGGCAATACCAAGGATCCGTTTTCCGGGGCGGGCACTTTGACTGCCTCGGGGCAGTTCAGCGGCTCGTTCGATACCGCCCTGCTGGGTAGCGGTTCGATCAACGGCCGGCTCTATGGCCCCAATGCGCAGGAAATCGGCGGTACCTTCTATACCAATGACAGCACGAGCAGTTCGGCACTGGTCGGCGCTATCATCGGGCGCAGCAGCGCCGGACCCGCATCATCAGACAGTTTTGCCACGCTGACTTCGCCCGAATTCGCCACGGTCGCATCGGCCCGCCAATTCCAGGCCGGCACCGGCACCAGCGCGCTGGGCACCGTGCAGGTGGCGATCGACCAGTCCGGGCTCGATGCGGTGTTTGCCAAGGACTATACCAGCGATGCCTATTTCCAGGCGACCAGGGCCAATGGCAACAGCATGGGCAACCTGCTGACTGCCGCTGGGACCGGCGGGATTGCCGGGACCGAACTGATCAATCCGCCGGGCAATGCCACCGGCACCGGCAGCTATGCCACCAGCTATGTCTATGCCGCGGTTTCGGGCAATGTGATCAACGGCAACGCCGCGCTCGACTATTTCACCTTTGGCATTGCCACCCCCGGCAGCGAACTGCCCGCCACCGGCAGCGCCAGCTATGCCATTGCGCTCGACGGCACGCTGGCCAATCCCAAGACCGCCAAGGCGGCCAGCGAAATCAGCGGCACCGGCACGATCGCGCTTGATTTCGCAACGGGGCAAGTGACCACCAGCGGCACGCTGAGCAACGGCCTGAGCACCGGGCCGGGTCAGGCGGCGAATTTTTCGGGCAGCGGCACCTTGACCGCCAGCAGCGCCAGCTTTGCCACCAACCTGACCGTGAACGGGCTTGCCGCGGGGCAGGGCACCGGGGCGATCGCCACCAGCTATACCGGCAATGTCCAGGGCGCGCTCTATGGCCCGACCGGCACCGAAACCGGCGGGGTGTTCAGCGCCAGTGCCAGCGACGGCAGCAATCTGTCGGGCGCCTTCACCGGCACCGGGACCGGGTTGCCGGGGGCACCGGGCAATGCCCAGACCACTTTGCTGACACTGGCATCGCCGGTGACCAACCCGCAGTTGGCTTCGGTCTATGGCGGCTATCAAAGCCAGGTGGTCGGGCCGAACAGCAGCAGCCCGATCAGCTATGACCCCACCACCAAGACTTATGTGGTGCCCGGTTACGACGGCAATTCGTTCTTTTCCGGTCAGCTGTCGGGTGCGACCCTGGGGCCGGTCGGGGTCAATACCGGCAACAGCAATGCCACTTTCACTGCCTATGACAGCACCGCCAACCCGACGCGGGTGTTCAACCCGGGGCCGAACAATCCGACCCTGCAGCTCAGCTATGTCAGTTTCGTGCAATTGAACGAATACGCTTACAGCCCGATTTCCAATACCCAGATGCCGTTTTCGCTGTTTCAGCTCTACGGCCTGCCCACTGCGCCGGGCAACATGCCGACCACCGGTTCGGCGACCTATTCGGGGGTGGTCTATGGCAGCGGCTATAACCCGGCGATCGCCACCACGGATCTGACCGTGACCGGCACCGGGCAGCTCAATGCCAATTTCGCGACCGGCGCGATCACCACGACGCTGGTGCTCAATGCCGCGCCGATGACCGGTGGCGCCAGCCAGAGCCTGGGCACTTATACTTTTACCGGCGCTACCGGCGCGGGATCGTTCACCGCCTATATGCCCACGGTCAATTCCAACCCGACCGGAAACATGCTGGGCCAATTCTATGGCCCGACCGCCAGCGAAGTGGGCGCGGTGTTCAATATCACCACGATCTACATCACCCCGCAGCCGATGAACGCCACCAACATTGCCGGGGTATTCGTCGGCAAACGCAACTGATCGCCGGCCATCTGACCGCGACCGAATGGATGGTCTGCCCGGGGCAGACCATCCAATAGGGTCAGCGCGGCAGTTCGCTGACGCCCATCAGCGCTTCATCGACCGCGCGGGCGCATTGGCGGCCTTCGCGGATCGCCCAGACCACCAGGCTCTGGCCCCGGCGCATGTCGCCGCAGGCGAACACGCCTTCGGCGCTGGTGTGATAGTCGGCGACCGTGGCGCGGACATTGCCGCGTGCATCAAGCTCGACCCCGGCCTGTTCAAGCAGCCCCTGCTTGCGCGGGCCGACAAAGCCCATCGCCAGCAGGATCAGATCGGCCTGCAGCGTGAATTCGCTGCCGGGCACTTCCTGCATTTTGCCATCGACCCATTCGACGCGCACGCATTCCAGCCCGGTCACGTCGTTTTCGCCGGTCACCCGTTTGGTCAGCACGGCAAATTCGCGTTCGACGCCTTCTTCGTGGCTTGACGAGGTGCGCAGCTTGAGCGGCCAATCGGGCCAGGTCAGCGCCTTGTCCTCGCGCTCGGGCGGGCGCGGCATGATTTCGAGCTGGGTTACCGACAGCGCACCCTGGCGGTTTGAGGTGCCGACGCAGTCCGACCCGGTGTCGCCGCCGCCGATCACCACCACGTGCTTGCCGGTGGCGGTCAGCGTGCCGCGCGGGGCGGCGCGGATCTCGTCATCGCCGGCATTGCGCTTGTTCTGCTGGGTGAGGAATTCCATCGCAAAGCGCACGCCGGGCAGTTCGAACCCGGGGATCAGCAGCGGGCGCGGGTCTTCGGCCCCGCCGGCCAGCACCACCACGTCAAAGTTTTCGCGCAAGGATGCCATCGACACCGTCACGCCGACTTCGACCGAAGTGCGGAATTCGACACCTTCGGCCATCATCTGCACGAGGCGGCGGTTGATCAGCGCCTTTTCCAGTTTGAAATCGGGGATGCCATAGCGCAGCAGCCCGCCCATCCGGTCGGATTTTTCAAACACCGTCACCGAATGGCCGGCGCGCGCCAGTTGCTGGGCGCAGGCCATGCCAGCCGGGCCCGAGCCGACGATCGCCACCGATTTGCCGGTCTTGTGCGCGGGCACTTGCGGTTCGATCCAGCCTTCGCGCCAGCCCTTGTCGACAATCGCGCATTCGATCGATTTGATCGTGACCGGCTGGTCGACAATGTTCAGCGTGCACGCCGCCTCGCACGGGGCGGGGCAGATGCGGCCGGTGAATTCGGGGAAATTGTTGGTCGAATGCAGGTTGTCGAGCGCTTCGCGCCAGTCGGATTCATAAACCAGATGGTTCCAGTCGGGGATCTGGTTGTTGACCGGACAGCCGTTGTGACAATAGGGAATCCCGCAATTCATGCAGCGCGAGGCCTGCCCGCGCAGCGTCGTCTCGTCATGCGGGACGATGAATTCGCGGTAATGCTTCAGCCGTTCCGCCGGCGCGTCATAGCCACGGTCCTTGCGGTCGATTTCCAGAAATCCGGTCGCCTTGCCCATCTTGCCCTCGTATCCTTATTCAGCCGCGACCGAGGCGGCCTGCAGCCGCTCGTGCTCTTGCGCACGCAGCGCGCGGGCATAATCGCGCGGCATCACCTTGACAAAGCGGGGCAGTTCTTCGGCCCAGTTGTCAAGGATCGCGCGCGCACGCTTGCTGCCGGTGTGCAGCAGATGGCGTTCGATCAGGATGCGCAGCCGTTCGGCATCATGGCGCAACATGTCGCCCATGCCATAGTCGGCGACATCCACCGCGCGCTGCTGCGGCCGGCCGGTGCCGTCTTCGGCATCGGGCATGGCCGCGATCGGCAGCAGATCGACCATCGCCGGATTGACCAGCTTGGCAAACCGGCCATCGCCATCGTGGACATAGGCGACCCCGCCCGACATCCCCGCGGCAAAGTTGCGCCCGGTGCGGCCGAGCACGACCACCACCCCGCCGGTCATGTATTCGCAGCCGTGGTCGCCGGTGCCTTCGACCACCGCGATCGCGCCCGAATTGCGCACCGCAAAGCGTTCGCCGGCGACACCGTTGAAATAGGCTTCCCCGGCGATTGCGCCATAGAGCACGGTATTGCCGACGATGATGTTGTCGGCGGCATCGCGTTCGACATGCGCCGGCGGACGCACGATCACCCGGCCGCCCGACAGCCCCTTGCCGACATAGTCGTTGGCATCGCCGACCAGATCGAGCGTGATGCCATGCGCGAGGAACGCCGCGAACGATTGGCCGGCAACCCCGGTTAGCGCGATGTGGATGGTGTTGTCGGGCAATCCGGCATGGCCGCGCCGCCGTGCCACTTCGCCCGACAGCATCGCGCCGACGGTGCGGTTGACGTTGATCACCCGGCGTTCGATCCGCACCGGGGTGCCGTGGTCAAGCGCGGGTGCGGCGGCCGCGATCAGATCGTTGTCGAGCGCGGCGTGCAGCCCGTGATCCTGCCGATCGCTCCACCCCAGCGTGGTGCCCGCCACCGGTTCGACCCGGTGCAGCAGGCGCGACAGGTCGATGCCCTGCGCCTTCCAGTGGCTGATCGCGGTCCTGGGATCGAGCCGGTCGACTCGGCCAACCATTTCGGCCACCGTGCGAAAGCCCATCGCGGCCATGATTTCGCGCAGTTCTTCGGCGACGAAGAAGAAATAGTTGATCACGTGCTCGGGCTTGCCGGTAAACCGCGCGCGCAGCACCGGGTCCTGCGTGGCGACGCCGACCGGGCAAGTGTTGAGATGGCACTTGCGCATCATGATGCACCCGGCGGCGATCAGCGGCGCGGTGGCAAAGCCGAATTCATCGGCGCCGAGCAGCGCGGCAATCGCCACGTCGCGCCCGGTACGCAGGCCGCCATCGGCCTGTACCGCGATGCGGCTGCGCAGATTGTTGAGCAGCAGCGTCTGTTGGGTTTCCGCCAGGCCGATTTCCCACGGCGATCCGGCATGGGTCAGGCTGGTCAGCGGCGAAGCGCCGGTGCCGCCTTCATAGCCCGAAATCGTCACATGGTCGGCGCGCGCCTTCGACACGCCGGCGGCGACCGTGCCGACGCCGACTTCGGACACCAGCTTGACCGAAATCCGCGCCACCGGATTGACGTTCTTCAGATCGTGGATCAGCTGCGCCAGATCCTCGATCGAATAGATGTCGTGGTGCGGCGGCGGGCTGATCAGCCCGACCCCGGGGGTGGAATGGCGGGTGCGGCCGATCACCTTGTCGACTTTGTCGCCCGGCAACTGGCCGCCTTCGCCCGGCTTGGCGCCCTGGGCCATCTTGATCTGCACGTCGTCGGCATTGACCAGGTATTCGGCGGTAACCCCGAACCGGCCCGAAGCGACCTGCTTGATCGCCGAACGCATCGAATCGCCATTGGGCAGCGGGGTGAACCGGTCGGGCTCTTCGCCGCCTTCGCCGGTGTTCGATTTGCCGCCGATGCGGTTCATCGCGATCGCCAGCGTGGTATGCGCTTCGCGGCTGATCGAGCCGAAGCTCATCGCCCCGGTGGCAAACCGGCGGACGATCGCGCTGGCCGGTTCGACTTCGTCGAGCGGCACCGGCTGATCCGCCGGCTTCAGTTCGAGCAGCCCGCGAATGGTCAGCATGCGTTCGGACTGATCGTTGATGCTGCGGGCAAATTCGCGGTACTGTTCGGGCAGATTGCCGCGCACCGCGTGTTGCAGATGCGCGATATTGCCCGCGGTCCAGGCGTGTTCTTCGCCGCGCAGGCGCAACTGGTACATCCCGCCGACATCGAGCATGCGGCGATAGATCGGGTTGTCGCCATAAGCGGCGGCATGGCGGCGCACGGTTTCTTCGGCGATTTCGGTCAGCCCGACGCCTTCGATGGTGGTCGCCGTGCCGGTGAAATAGGTGTTCACAAAGCTGGAGGACAGCCCGACCGCATCAAAGATCTGCGCCCCGCAATAGGATTGATAGGTCGAAATGCCCATCTTGGACATGACCTTCAAAATGCCCTTGCCGATCGCCTTGATGTAATTTTTCTGCACTTCGGCGGTGGTCAGCGGCAGATCCTTGGCGATGCGGATCGCTTCGAGCGTTTCGAACGCCAGATAGGGATTGATCGCTTCGGCGCCATAGCCGGCCAGCGCGCAGAAATGGTGCACTTCGCGCGCTTCGCCGGTTTCCACCACCAGCCCGGTCTGCATGCGCAGCCCCTGGCGCACGAGGTGGTGATGCACCGCGGCGGTGGCCAGCAGCGCCGGCATCGGAATGCGGTCGGCATTCTGCGCGCGGTCGGACAGGATCAGGATGTTGCGGTCGGCCAGCACTTCTTCGGTGGCCGCCCAGCACATTTCCTTGATCGCCATCGCCAGCCCGGCGGCGCCGCTGGCGGCATCCCAGGTCATGTCGATGGTCGCGGTGCGGAACGCGCCGTCGAGCGTGGTTTCGACCGAACGGATCTTGACCACTTCCTCGTTGGTGAGGATCGGCTGATCAACCTCAAGCCGCTTGTGCGTGCCGGCGACGCGGCCGAGCAGATTGGGGCGCGGGCCGATCATCGACACCAGGCTCATCACCAGTTCTTCGCGGATCGGGTCGATCGGCGGATTGGTGACCTGGGCAAAGTTCTGCTTGAAATAATCGTACAGCAGGCGCGGCCGCTTTGACAGCACCGCGATCGGGGTATCGGTGCCCATCGACCCGATCGGATCATCGCCGTTGATCGCCATCGGTTCGAGGAACCGGGCAATATCTTCCTGCGTATAGCCGAACGCCTGCTGGCGATCGAGCAGGCTGGCGGTTTCCGCTGGCTCGTCGGCGAGTTCGGGCTCGAGCGCGGCGAGTTCCTTCAGCTTGTACTGCGCGGCGGCCAGCCATTCTTCATAAGGTTCGGCGCCGGCGAGTTCGGCCTTGATTTCCTCGTCTTCGACGATGCGCCCTTTTTCAAGGTCGATCAGCAGCATGCGGCCCGGTTGCAGCCGCCATTTGCGCACGATGTCTTCTTCGCGGAACGGCAGCACGCCCGATTCCGAGGCCATGCAGATCAGCCCGTCGCGGGTGATCGAAAACCGCGCCGGACGCAGCCCGTTGCGATCGAGCGTGGCGCCGATCTGGCGGCCATCGGTAAACGCCACCGCCGCCGGACCGTCCCACGGTTCCATCAGCGCGGCATGGTATTCGTAAAACGCGCGCCGCCGCGCATCCATCAGCGGATTGCCGGCCCAGGCCTCGGGGATCAGCATCATCACCGCATGGGCCAGGCTGTAGCCGCCGGCGACCAGCAGTTCGAGCGCATTGTCGAGGCTGGCGGTGTCGGACTGACCATGCGGGATGATCGGCCACATCTTGTCGAGATCGGCGCCGAGCAGTTCGGATTCCATCGTGCGCCGGCGCGCGTTCATCCAGTTGACGTTGCCGCGCACGGTGTTGATTTCGCCGTTGTGCGCGACAAAGCGATAGGGGTGCGCCAGCTTCCAGCTGGGGAAAGTATTGGTCGAAAACCGCTGGTGCACCAGCCCGAGCGCCGAAACGCACGCCGGGTTGCGCAGATCGTCATAGAAACTGCCGACCTGGGTCGCCAGCAGCAGCCCCTTGTAAACGATCGTGCGCGACGAAAAGCTGGGCATGTAGAGCTGGTTGATCCCCGGCAGCCCGTGCTTTTCGGCCAGCGCGGCGAGCGGGTTCTGGGTCTGCTTGCGGATCGTCAGCAGCTTGCGTTCAAACGCGTCCTGATCGGGGGTGCTTTCGCCACGCGCGATCACGCATTGGCGGATCACCGGCATTTCGGCGATCACCGCCGCGCCCAGCCCGTCACAGGTGGTCGGCACATCGCGCCAGCCGATCAGGTGCTGGCCTTCCTTGGTGATGAATTTCTCGAACACTTCGGTGATCAGGCTGCGGCTGGGCTCGTCCTGCGGCAAAAAGCACATCGCCACGGCATAGTCGCCCGGCGCGGGCAGCACTTTGCCGGTATCGGCGGCCCACTGGCGAAACAGCGCATCGGGCAGCTGGATCAGGATGCCGGCGCCATCGCCCAGCAATGGGTCGGCCCCCACCGCACCGCGATGGTCCAGATTGTGCAGAATCTGCAAGGCCTGTTCGATGATCGCGTGGCTTTTGACGCCGTTGATATGGGCGATGAAACCCACCCCGCAGGCATCGTGTTCGTTACGCGGATCGTACAGGCCCTGAACCGGCGGAAAACCCATCTCTTTGCTATTCCTGCAACCAGAATCGGCAACACTCGCGCGAATCACCTTGCCCGACAGGCAACGAAAATTGCGCGAAAGTCCCCATGGCTGCATGAATCTTATTTTGCAATGGCATCTGCGTGCGAAAATGACCCGACCTTGCGGGCATAGGTTTGCAGAGCCGGCAGGGTACGTTGCATCGCCGCGCCCGACACCCGGACGGGGTCGGATTCGTGTCAGTCAGGGGTCGGCAAGCGCCCGCCTGTGATCGCAATCGGGCCGGTCTGGCGCGGCGCGTTCAGCGTTGGCCGCTCATCCGCCGCAGCGTGGCCAGCGCATCGCGCAGCGCGCGGTCGGCCGCTTCGGGCGCCGGCGCGGGGGTCGCCGCGCTCAACCGCTGCGGAAACGGCACCACCGGATCGCCATGGTCGCCCGGTGCCAGCGGTGCCGGTGCCGAAGGGGCAAGCTCAGGCCGGCGCATGGTCATGTCGGCCAGCGAGGGATAGAGCGGTTCGGCACCGGCCGGATCGGCCTCTTCGGCCTCGTGCTCTTCGCTCGGCCCGGCGGTCAGCGTATGCGCCACGATCGGTTCAGCCGCTTCGCCGCCGAGGAAGCGCGGCGGCAGATCAACCGCGTGATCATCGTCCCAGTCGGCAGCATGCGCCAGCGGGTCGTGCAGCACGCCGGGGGCGGGCATGTCGGGTTCTGCTGCGGGTGCCGGCGCTGCTGCGCGCCCGGGCTTGGCGCGCAGCAGCGGCCCTGCCGGATCGGTGGTCAGCGGATCGACGCGGTGCAGCGGCAGCAAGGATTCGATCGCGTTTGCGGGATATCCGGCCTTGGCGCGCTGTTCGTTGCGCACGGCAATCGCCAGCGCCAGCCGCTCGATCATCTGCACCAGCCCCAATTCGGCGAGCGGCGCCTGATCGACCGGCACTTGCGGCGCGGCCACGGCCAGGCTGGCCAGCGGCATGGTGACCGGTTCGGCGGGGGCCTGCGCAACGGGCTTGGCGGACGGTTCTTCAACCACCGGTTCAGCGATCACAGCGGGGTGATGATCGGGTTCGGCGGGGGCTTCGGCAACGGGTTCGACGTCCGGTTCGGCCGCCTCGATCGCTGCCAAGGCCGGCACGATCACCGGTTCGGCCGGCGTGATCACGATCGGCGCCTTGCCCTCGCTGGCCGCAGAATAGGCCGCCGCCAGGAATGGAGGCAGCGCGTTGTCGGGTGCTGCGGGTGGTTCTGGCAGGTCATGCGCGGCGTGGCGCAGCGGCGGTTCAGCCGGTTCGCCCACGGCAGTGGGCCAGGGCAGCACGTCTTCGGTGACCACCAGCGGGCGGCGCGGGCGGGCATCGGGCTGAACATCGCGGGTGCGTGCTGCGTCCGTTGCGGGTTCGGCGGGGGCAGCCGCTGCGGCAGGGCGCGCCCGGCGCGCCGGCCATACCGGCACGCCCGAGCGGCGTTGCAGCGTCAAGCCGATCAACAGGCCCAGGCCGCCGCCAAGGCCGGCCATCAGCACCGCCAGCAACAGCCGCGCGGTCATCCCCAGCGGCGGGCGTGCCGCCGGCACCAGCGCCGGCAGATGCAGATGCACCACCAGCGCCCCCAGCGCGTCCGACCCGGCCGCCAGGCATGCCAGCGCGCCCAGCGCGCCGCACCACAGCGCCGTCGCCGCCGGGAACAGGCGGTGCGCGGTGATCGCCGGCGGGCGCCGACGCGGGGTGCCGGCGGGGGCGGGAGCGGCTGGTCGGGGGCGGAATGATTTGATCACGGCGCCTGTCATATCCTTCGCGAATGGCGTTTGATCACCGCCAGACTCGTTGGGTCATGCGGCCATTGCGCCAGAATTACCCTTGGTGGCTAGCACCGTTTGGTAAACGGTAAGATAACGCCGCGCGTTGAAACCCCAGTCATGCGCGGTTTCGACAAAGCGCCGCGCCACGGCGCGCCGATCATCCCAATGCGCGCGATCGGCCAGCAAGCTGGCCATCGCCTGCGCCAGCGCCGCCGGGTCATCGGGGGCAAACAGCGTGCCGGTCACCCCGTGTTCGATCAGTTCGCGATGCCCGCCGACGCTGCTGGCGGCGACCAGCTTGCCCTGCGCCATCGCCTCGAGCGGTTTGAGCGGGGTGACCAGATCGGTCAGCCGCATCGCCTTGCGCGGATAGCACACCACATCGGCCAGCGCGTAATAGCGATCGACTTCGTCATGCGGCACCCGCCCGACAAAGCGGATCGCCGCCGCGGCGGGCGAAGCCGCCGCCGCCGCGCGCAAATCCGCCTCGGCCGGGCCGCCACCGACCAGCAGCAGCCGCGCCGCAGGGTTCGCCGCAACAATCGCCGGCATCGCCGCGATCAGATCATCCAGCCCTTCATAAGGATAAAAGCTGCCCAGAAAGCCGATCACCGGCCCGTCGCCCAGATCAAGCGCGCGTGCCAGTTCGGCATCGCGCGGGCGCGGCGTGCCAAACAGCGTCAGATCGACCCCGTTGGGCATGATCGTGATCCGCCCGGCAGAAACCCCGCGCGCGATCAGATCATCCTTCAGCCCCTGGCAGATCGTGACCACCGCATCGGCGCCGGCCACCACGCGGTTTTCCAACTGGCGGGTCAGCCAGTACCGCCACGATCCCGCGCTGCCGGTGCCATTGCCGACCGCGGCATCTTCCCAGAAGGCGCGAATTTCATAAACCAGCGGCAGCCCCAGCCGGCGCGCCGCGCGCAATGCCGCCATGCCGCACAGCGCCGGGCTGTGGGCATGCAGCACATCGGGCTGCCAGACTTGCGCCAGCTCGACAATGCGCTGTTCAAGCGCGCGCACCTCGCGCCATTCGCGAAGCGGCGGCCGGCCATCACGCTGCCCGGGGGTGCGCCAGAAGGCGAGGCCATCCTCGACGCACGGTTCGGCGCCGCTGCCGCCATCTGCTGCGCCGGCATGGCGCCAGCCGGTAACCCCGCGCACATCCAGCCCGAGCGCGATCTGCGCCTTGAGGATCGCGCGGGTGCGAAAGGTATAGCCGCTTTGCAGCGGCAGGCTGTGGTCGAGCACGTGCAGGATGCGGGTCATGCGCCTGCCATACCGCGACAAGCCTTAACGCGGTATCAACTGCACCGGGTCCATGACGGGCGCGATGATCGATCTGATCGCCCTGGTTGTGCCCCATTTCGCCATGGCGATCGCCGTGTGGCGGCTGTCGCGTCGCGCCGATCTCGATCGCGATCCGCTGCTGACGCAGATCGCCGCCGACAGCGAGCGCGCGCCATGACCAGTCTGGCGTTGTGCGCCTTTGTGCTGGCGTTTCTGGCGGCGGGGTTTGCGCGGCCCTACCTGTTTGTGCTCGCCTATGCCTATATCGACATTGTCGCGCCGCAGAAAATCGACTGGGGCCCGCTGTCGTCGCTGTCGATTTCGCTGGTCGCCTTCGTGCTCACCGTCACGTTCTGGGCGGCGCGCGATGACAAGCGCGGGATCCGGCTGTCTTCGCGGCAGGTGCTGATGCTGGTCTTGCTGATCTATTGCGGGCTGACCACGCTGACCGCCGATTTCCCGGTCGAGGCGGCGGCGAAATGGGCCTGGGTGTGGAAAGCGCTGGTCTTCGCGATCTTTCTGCCGCTGACGCTGCGCACGCGGTTGCGGATCGAGGCGCTGGTGGTGATCATGGTGCTGTCGGTGGCGGTGATCACCATCGACGGATCGCTCAAAACGCTCGCCGGCGGCGGCGGCTATGGCGAATTGAAGCTGCTGGTGAACGACAATTCGGGCCTGTACGAAGGCTCGATCATTTCGACCGTTGCCACCTGCATCATCCCGCTGGCGCTGTGGCTGGCGGGATACGGCACGCTGTTCCGCCCGGGCCGACTGGTCTGGCTGTTTGCGCTGGCGGTCAGCTTTTCGGCGATCCTGATGCCGGTGGGCACACAGGCGCGCACCGGGCTGATCTGCGTGGCGGTGCTCGGCCTGCTCAAACTGCGCGCGACGCGGCGGCGGCTGACCTATCTGGTGCTGATCGCGCTGGCCGGGGCGATTGCCGTGCCGCTGCTGCCCGCCAGCTTTACCGAGCGGATGAGCACGATCGAAAACCACCAGTCCGACCAATCCGCCAGCACGCGCGTGGCGGTGTGGATGTGGACGATCGATTTTGCCCGCACCCATCCGTTTGGCGGCGGATTCGACGCCTTTCGCCAGGACAGCGTCAGCTATGACAAAGTGGTGACCGAAGGCAAAGGCAACAGCAGCGCGGTCCATACCGAACACGTGATCGAACATGCCCGCGCCTATCATTCCAGCTATTTCGAAATGCTGGGCGAACAGGGCTATCCGGGGCTGGCGCTGTGGCTGCTGCTGCACGTGCTGGGGGTGGTGCAGATGGAACGCCTGCGCCGCCGCTATCGCGCCGATACCGACCCGGCCACCGCGTGGATCGCGCCGCTGGCCGATGCGCTGCAACAATCGCAGATCGTCTATCTGGTTGGCGGCAGCTTTGTCGGCATCGCGTTTCAGCCGTTCTGCTATATGCTGGTCGGGCTGCAATGCGGGCTGGCCGCCTATGTCGGGCGGCTCGATGCGGCCAGGCTGGCAGCCCGCCGCGCCGCGCCTATATCGCCGCGCCGCGCGCCCGCGCCCGCTGCCGAACCGGTGATGGCGGTGCGCCATCCGAATGCTGCCGGGCCCTTGCTCGGCGATGGCACGCGGCCTTAATCAGTCGATTAAGATCGATCTTGCACAGCCCGGCGCGAACCGGCATGACAGGGCCCAAGCCACAATCACGCGCCGAGGGATGCCCATGTCAAAAACGATCGATGCCCACGCCCTGAAAGATCTGGTCGGCCAGGTGGTCGGCACGTCGGAATGGATCGAGGTCAGCCAGGACCGGATCAACCAGTTTGCCGAAGCGACCGGCGATTTCCAGTTCATCCACATCGATCCCGAGGCGGCGGCCAAGACCCCGTTTGGCGGCACCATCGCGCACGGGTTCCTCACCCTGTCGCTGATCCCGCTGATGACCGCCAAAAGCGATGCGCCGCGCCCGGCGGGGATCAAGATGGGCGTCAACTATGGCGGCAACAAGACGCGGTTCCTGTCGCCGGTGCGTTCGGGCAAGCGCGTGCGCGGCCATTTCAAGCTGCTGGAAATCGACGAAAAGCGCCCCGGCCAATGGCAGCAGACGATGGAAATCACCGTCGAGATCGAAGGCGAGGCGAAACCGGCGCTGATCTGCGAATGGATCACGCAGTTTTTCATCTGACCCGGCGCGCGCCGCGCACAGTCTGATCACGTTTCCCAAGGGACCGGCCCGTATGACGCACACCTTCAACGACCGCGTGACGGTCAGCCACGCCGCCCATGTCGCGCATGTCCTGCTCGATCGCGCCGACAAGATGAACGCGCTCGACGATGCGATGTTCGAGGCGCTGATCGCTGCCGGCGATCATCTGCGCGGGCTGACGGGCCTGCGCGCGGTGGTGCTGTCGGGCGCGGGGCGGGCGTTTTGCGCCGGGCTTGATCTGGCCAGCTTTGGCCGCAGCGACCGCCGGGCGGAAACGCCGTTGACCGCGCGCACTCATGGTCTGGCCAACCGGCCGCAATATGTCGCCACGCAATGGCGCGATCTGGCGGTGCCGGTGATCGCCGCGGTGCACGGGGTGTGCTTTGGCGGCGGGCTGCAGATTGCCAGCGGCGCCGATATCCGCATCGTCCACCCCGCGACGCGGCTGGCGGTGATGGAAGTCAAATGGGGCCTCGTTCCCGACATGGGTGGCTATCTGCTGTGGCGCGGCAATGTGCGTGATGATGTGCTGCGCGAACTGACTTATACCCACCGCGAATTTTCCGGCACCGAGGCCGCCGCGCTGGGCTTTGCCACCCACGCCGATGAAGACCCGCTGGTCCGCGCGATGGACCTGGCCCACGCGATCGCCGCCAAAAGCCCCGATGCCGTGCGCGCCGCCAAGGACTTGTCCAACCGCACCGCGCTGATGGACGATGCCGCCGTGCTGATGGCCGAAAGCGTCAGCCAGTCGGCGCTGATGGGCAGCGCCAACCAGATCGAATCGGTCCGCGCCGGGATGGAACGCCGCGCGGCGCAGTTCATCGATCCCTGACCCGACGCGGCATCGCGCGGCCCCGCGAATTTCCCGTTGCCCAACGCGCCGCGCTCGGCTAACCGCGCTTCTTCCACGCCATGGCGCGTGGCGAGGCCCGATGGCGGAGTGGTGACGCGCCGGACTGCAAATCCGTTTACGCCGGTTCGATTCCGGCTCGGGCCTCCATTTTTCCCACTGCACCGGGGTGTTCGATGATCGACGCGCCGATCGCTGCCGCCGCCGCCGTGTTGCAGCCGCGCGCGATTTCGCGGCGGTTTCTGCCCTGGCTGGTGGCGATCGCGTTTTTCATGGAATCGCTCGATACCACGGTGCTCAACACCGCGGTGCCGACGATGGCGCGCGCGCTGGGCGAGCCCGAGCTGGCGATGAAGGCGGTGCTGGCCAGTTATGCGCTGAGCCTGGCGGTGTTTATCCCGGCGAGCGGCTGGGTGGCCGATCGCTATGGCACGCGGCGGGTGTTTGCCGGGGCGATTGCGCTGTTTACGCTGGGGTCGGTGCTGTGCGGGCTGTCGCATTCGATTCCGCTGCTGGTGGTGTGCCGGATCATCCAGGGGATGGGCGGGGCGATGATGGTGCCGGTCGGGCGGTTGACGCTGGTGCGGTCATTCCCGCGCGAAGAACTGGTGCGGGCGATGAGCTTTGTCGCGCTGCCGACCTTGGTCGGGCCGCTGGTCGGGCCGGCGCTGGGCGGGGTGATCATCAGCGTGGCGCGGTGGGAAGACATCTTTTTCCTGAATGTGCCGATCGGGCTGGCCGGGCTGGTGCTGGTGGCGCTGCGGCTGCCCGATTATCGCGCCAGCGATGTGCCGCCGTTTGATCGGCTGGGGCTGGTGTGGTTTGGCGGCGGCATCGCGCTGCTGTCGTGGACGCTGGAAGTGTTTGGCGAACATCATGCCGGAATGGGCGTGGTCACGCTGGCCGGCGCGGCGTCGCTGATCCTGCTGGCGCTGTACGGGCTGCACGCGCGGCGGCTGGCGCATCCCCTGCTCGATATGGACCTGCTGCGGTTGCGCACCTTTGCCGCTTCGGTGGCGGGTGGCATGGTCACCCGGCTGGGGGTGGGCGGCGCGCCGTTCCTGCTGCCGCTGCTGTATCAGACCGGGCTCGGCTATGCCCCGCTGCATTCGGGGCTGATGATCATGCCGCAAGCGCTGGGGGCGATGGTCAGCAAAGTGTTCGTCCGTTACGAACTGGCCTGGCTGGGCTATCGCGCGATGCTGATCGGCAATACCGTTGCGCTGGGGCTGATGCTGATGCTGTTCGCCACGATCGGGCCGGCCACTCCGGTGTGGCTGATCTGCGGCCAGGCGGCGGTCTATGGCGTGCTGATGTCGAGCCAGTTTACCGCGATCAACACGCTGGCCTATGCCGATGTGCCACAGCCGCGCACCAGCCGGGCCAGCGCCTTTGCCGGCACCTTCCAGCAATTGTCGCTCAGCTTTGGCGTGGCCAGCGCCGGGCTGGTTACCGCCGGCTTTGTCACCTCGCGCGCGACCGAACAGGCCGAAATGCTGGCCAGCGTGCACCACGCCTTTGTCATCCTCGGGCTGGTGACGATCGCCAGTTGCGCGGTGTTTGCGCTACTGCGGCGGGGCGATGGCGATGCCGTGAGCGGGCACCACGAGGGGGACTGAGCGCGGCGCGGGATGCGGAGTTTGCGATCCTGCTGCTTGTTTACGAAGATCGGCGATTCATACAAGTCAGAACAGCCCGTTGAATTCAGCCGGGATCTGGAAGAGCATCTTTGATCTCAGGTCGCCATTGAAGCCGATTTTATCGCCACGCACCGGACCTTGGTCGCGCGCTATAACGTCGGTGTATTCTGAAAACAGAAAATCACTTTCAGAATTGATCGACATATTTGCGTAATTCATGAAATAATTGACATAATCGATGTTCGGCAGGCGTTGGTGGGCGCCATGACCGGGATTTTGAAAGGTGATTTTTCGCGTGATCGCCAGCCGCTTGAGGCTTTCGCCAAGGTCGATCCAGCGCAAGTGGAACAGGTATAATCCGGAGAATTCGATGGGGTAATTCGAACTGTGGAACCCGGCTCCCCACGCAACCCTGTCCCTGATGACCAAGGGCTTGCACATGGGTGAAACGAACTGGACGTGCCCGCGCTGATCAAGAAACGGCCGTTCGGGGACAAGCGCATCTTCCAGGCGGAGGTTGTGGACGACGTTCAGGCCAATCCCGGTAGTGCACGGCGCCTGCATCGTTTCGCAAAATGCCGACAGCGAAGCGCCGCGGATCGGCAACAAGGAGTTCATCGCAATCGGAATAGAGCACGCAATCATAAGATCGCAGCATGCCATTGGCGATGTCGGAAATCATGTTTGCCCGACGAATATCGTCAAACGGCGCCTTTGGGATGCGAATGCGATTTGCGCCAAGTAAATCGTCTGTCGATCCATCAGTGGTATTGTCATCAATCACCAGGCAATTTTCGATGCCGATTTGTCCACCGTAATAGGACAGCCACTTTGGCAAAAACAGTTTCTCGTTAAAAACATTCGTGATTGCGCAGATTTTCATGAGCGTGCCTGAATCGAGAAATTTTTACGAAATTTCGTCCGAGATAATCGTTGATCTTGGCTCGCGCAATCACCCCGCATGCGCTGCGGTGTTCACTTGCATTGAGGCTCAGTTTGCTCTCGCCGATGCGGCCCTACATGATTCACCAAAGCAGATATTCCAACCGCTGAAGGTCATCGCGAGCTGGCTTTATCCAGGTCGAACAGCCGCCACATGGGCGCTGCCATGGTGGTTTTCCCTAGGCGGCTGCTCGGAGAGCGCTAACCATACCGGGCTAGCATCGCTGCGGATTGCTTTGCGCGCTTGTGCGAACCCCGTTTGCGAAAGGCCAGCCCGATGACTGCCGATGTGACCAATTTTGCCGAACCGGCGCCGCTGCCGGCAATGCCCGATGCGCCGACGCTGGTCGCGCTGATGCTCAATCACTTGTCCGACGGGCTCGATCATCCCGATCTGTGGGCCGATATGCCGGTGTTCTGCGATGCCGTGCCCGATTTGCAAGTGACCCTCGCCCGGATGTTCAACGCCGGCCATCGCCAGCGCGATCTGCTGCTGGTGCTGCATGCGATGTGTCTGGCGGCGGCGGGCGATGTCGCCACCGCGCTCGAGCATTGCGCGCCGCTGGGGGTGCGCCATTCGCAATCTGCGCTGATTCAGGGCGCGCTGTTCTATCTCAACGGGCTGGCCGATCCCGACAATCCGAAATACCGGCTTGCCGGCAAAGTCTGCCCGACCCCGTTTGAACAGCTCGACGTGCTCGAACGTTCGACGCACCAGTGCTGCGCCAGCTGGCTGCAACAATCGGCCGGCGATCTTTCGACCACGCCGTGGCAGGAAGTATGGAACAGCCCGTCCGCACAGGCGGTGCGCGCCAGCGTGCTCGATGGCAGCTATCGTTTCTGCAACAAGACCGCCTGCCCGCGAATCCAGGCCAATACGCTGCCCGAGGCGAGCGAGCTGGCCGGGCAATCGCCATTCTGGGCCGAAGTGATCGCGGCGGGCAAGACCGCGCTCGAACAGGGGCCGCGAATCATCAACCTCGCCTATGACCGCACCTGCAATCTGTCGTGCCCGAGCTGCCGCAAGGAACCCTTTGCCGCCGACGATGCCACCCGCGAACGGTTTGCCGTCATGCAGGAAACGCGCATCCTGCCGATGCTCAAATCGGCCGAAATCGTGTTTGTTACCGGCTCGGGCGATCCCTTTGCCAGCAAGAATTTCCGCAAGCTGATGGCCGCGCTGACCCCCGAAGACTATCCCGACTTGCGCTTCCAGATCATGACCAACGGCATGCTGTTCACCCCCCGGCAATGGGAAGCGTTTCCCCCGCTGCATGGCCGCATTGCCATTCTGAAAATCAGCACCGATGCCGCCACCGGCCCGACGCACGAAAAACTGCGGCGCGGCGCCCGCTGGCCGGTCATGCTCGAAAACATGCGCTTTGCCGGCGATCTGGTCGCCCAAGGCCTGATCGATCACTTTGAAATCGTGTTCACCGTGCAGCAGGACAATTATCGCGAAATGGGCGATGCGGTCGATATGGCCAAACAGATGGGGGCCACCGGGATCTATTTTGCCCGGATCACCAACTGGGGCACCTTTACCGACGCCGAATATGCCGAAAAGGCGGTGTTCCTGCCCGCGCACCGCGAGCACGCCGAGTTCCTCGCCGCGATGCAGGACCCCCGCTTGCGCGATCCGATGGTGCTGCTGGGCGATATGGTCGAATTCCTGCCCGCCGACTTTACCCCGCAGCGCAGCTTTGTGCATTGATCGGCAGGGCTGATTTCCCGGCACCGCTGCCGGGCGCAACGCGGTTGCAAGCCTGGCTATCGAGCGGATCAATTTTTCTGTTTGGCATTAAGTCAATTGAATGAGTAGAGATTGCGCGTCGGATCGGTGTGGTCCTCTCCCCACCCCGATCCGGCCGCGGCTTTTGATGCAGTCAGCTTGCGCCGCGTCACCAAACGCTAAAGCGTGCGAGCGGAATCTTGCCGATCGTGCCGGAAACCAAAAAGGAATTTGCACGATGGCAAAACCCGGGCTGAAAAAAGACCGCAGACATCGCGATCGGCCGCTGCCCCGCCTGCCGCATCCCTCGTGGCGTTGGAGCAGTACCGCCACCGACCAGCAGGCGCCGCTGAGCGCAGAAGATTTTTGGAGCAAACTCGGTATCTGACGCGATGAAGACCGCCCTGATCATTCGCCACGTGCCGCATGAAGGCGTTGCCGGATATCGCGATCCGATCGAGGCAGCGGGCTATCAGGTCGATCGCGTCGATGTGTGCGACCCCGGGTTTTCGGCGATCGATCTGGTCGAGCCCGATCTGGTGATCATGATGGGCGGGCCGATGGGGGTCTATGAAGACGCGCAACATCCGTGGATCCGCTGCCAGTTGCACCGCCTCGGCAAACGGCTGCGCGCCGACCGGCCAACGCTGGGGGTGTGCTTTGGCGCGCAGATGATCGCGGCGGCGCTCGGCGCGCGGGTCTATCCGGGCGGGGCCAAAGAGATCGGGTTCCACCCCGTTACGGTGCACGTGGCCGACAGCCCGCTGCGCCATGTCGAGCAGGTGCCGGTGCTGCACTGGCATGGCGATACCTTTACCTTGCCCGAGGGCACCGAATTGCTGGCATCGAGCCATGTCTATCCGCACCAGGCGTTCCGCCGCGGGCCGGGGGTGCTGGCGCTGCAATTCCACGCCGAAATGGGGCTTGATCCGCGCTTTGACGCGTGGATCGAACAATCGGGGGAAGACCTTGCCGCCGCCGGCCACACCCCCTGTTCGCTGCGCCGCGCCCATGCCGCGCACGGCCCCCGCGCGGTTGCCGCCGGGCAGGCGATGCTCGCGCACTGGCTGGCCGGTCTGCAATAACCTGGGCCGGGGCGCGCGCTGGCAGCCGCACGCCGATCAGCCAAATTCTGCCGCACAGATCCTGCGCGCTGCCTAGCGCATGTTACTTAGTGCCAGGCGCATGCTTTGTTGGCGCAGCCGGGTCCATTGTACGGTCGAACCCGTCCGAAGCAAAAGGATGCCTGGTAAATGCACGCCACGCCGACCCCGTTGCCGCTGCGCCGTGCCGCGCTCGTGCAGCTCTGCGCGGGCGTGCTGGTCTTGCTCGGCTGCGTGCTGGCGCCGCGCCCGGGTGCGGCGGTGCTGCTGATCCCGGTCGTGGTCGGGCATGCCGGCGCGCTTCCTGCCGGGCATTTTGCGGTTCTTCGCCCGGGCTGGCTTGCCGGCAGCCTGCTGGTGCGCAGCGAGGGCGAAGTGCCGGTCATGGCCTTGGTGCGCGGCGGCTTTGTGCCGATTGCGGCGCCGTCGTGGCTGTGCGGTTCACCGGCGCCAACGGGAAATTCGCGATGAAAGGGCTGCGGCCATGAATGAACTTGATGCCTTGCGCCTCCAAGGCGTGCGTCTGCTGGCGGGCTGTGTCTGGCTGGCGATCCTTGCGGTCGTCGTGGGCACGCTGGTGGTCAGCACCGGTCCGGTCCCGGCGCTTCTGGCGCTGGGGCTGGGCGTGTTTCCGACGCTGGCGGCCTGGCGCGGCGCCACCGATCCGACGACGCGGCTGGCGCTGGGCGCAACGATGCCGCTGTTTTGCGCGGTGCTGCTCTATCAGTGGAGCGGGTCATCCTGGATGATCGATCTGCACATGACCTTTTTTGCCGCGATCGCGGTGACTGCGGTGCTGGCCGATTGGCGCCCGCTGCTGGCCGGCGCTGCGGTGACCGCGGTGCACCATCTGGCGCTCAATTTTGTCGCGCCCCTGCTGGTGTTTGGCGCCACCGGCGATCTGTGGCGGGTGGTGTTGCACGCGGTGGTGGTGGTGGTCGAAACCGGCGCGCTGATCCAGGTTGCGGCGCTGCTGGAAACCATGCTGATCACCCGCGCGGCGGCGCAGGCAGAGGCCGAACGGATCGAACAGGCCGCCCGGCACGATCGCGAGCGCACCGCGGTTGAACAGCAGGCGGTGGTCGCGTCGCTCGGCGATGCGCTGGGCAAGCTGGCCGCAGGCGATTTGCGCAATCGCATCGCCACCCCGTTTCCCGCCGCCTTCGAACCCTTGCGCACCGATTACAACCGCGCGCTGGCCGATCTCGAGCAAGTGCTGGGCAGCGTGGTCACCGCATCCGAACGGATCATGACCGGCACCGGCGAAATCCGCGCGGCATCGCAGGATCTGGCCAACCGCACCGAATCGCAGGCCAGCGTGGTCGAGCAAGTGATGTCCACGGTCACGCAACTGGTCACCACGGCCGATGAGATGCTGGCCAATGCCCGATCGGCCAGCGCGGCGATTGCCAATTCCGGAGAGCGGGTGCGGGCGGGCAATACGGTCGTCGCCAATGCGATCGAAACGATGGAGCGGATCAAGCAATCGTCGGGCGAAATCGGCCAGATCGTCAGCCTGATCGACGGCATCGCGTTTCAGACCAACTTGCTGGCGCTCAATGCCGGGGTCGAAGCGGCGCGCGCCGGCGAATCCGGGCGCGGCTTTGCCGTGGTGGCCAATGAAGTGCGCGCGCTGGCGCAGCGCAGCGCCGATGCCGCGCGCGATATCCGCACGCTGATCACCGCATCGACCGCGCTGGTGGGTGACGGGGTCGAACTGGTCGGGCAGACCGGGGTGGTGCTGCGCGATGTCGTCGGCGAAGTGACCCAATTTGCCGAAACGGTGGGCGCGATTGCTGAGGCCGTGGGCGAAACCACCCAGGAACTGGGCACCATCCGCGACACATTCGCCGCGATTGACCGCGCAACGCAAAAGAACGCCGCGATGGTCGAAGAAAACCACGCCGCCTTGCGCTCGCTGGCCGACGAAGCGGTCAGCCTCGCCCAGGCGGCCAACCGCTTCTCGATCAAGCCCGACCATGCCGGCAGGGCGGGGCCATCGGGCGCGCGCAACCCGCAAGCGCGGCGCGTCGCGCTGGCCGGCTGATCGGGCGCGCGCCGCGCCTCAGCGCAGTTGCGCCATGCCGTCGGGGGCGATCCCGTCATCGAGCAGGCCAAGCAAAGTCTTGGTCATCTTGATCTGGCCGATATCGGTCAGCCGAACCGCATCGCGCCGGCCGCTGTGCGGATTCTCGCCAATCGTCACCAGGGCCATGTCGTCCAGCAACGTGAGCCAGCGGCGCGCGGTGGACGCAAACGTGCCGCTGGCCTGACAGACCTGCCCCACCGTCGCTTCGGCACCCGCATCGAATGCCGCGAACAGGAACAGCAGCATGTCCCACGCCGGCTCGCCAAGCAGCGCGCTGTCGAGATTCCGCTGCCGCTGCCGTCGTGATGCAAGCAAGGCTTCTGCGGTTGTGCCAAGATTCCCCACGTCTCTGGGCCAGGCAACCGGCGGCTGGCCGGCCACGGTCGCCTCGGCGCGCAGGCGTTGCGCCTGCTCGAGCAGGGCATGCGCCAGATTTTCGAGCTCCCGGGCGCGATTGAGCGCTGCGTTGCCGGTCATATCAGCTGCGCCCCCCGCATGCTGAAGAGCTTGTGCCCGCTCACGATCAGATGATCTTCAAGCCGGATGTCGAGGCTGGCGAGCACGTCGTGAATCTGGCGGGTCGCCCTGAGATCGGCCCCGCTCGGCCGCACGTCGCCAGAGGGATGGTTGTGCATCAGGATCAGGCCGGCGGCATCGATACCCAGCCCACTGTGCACGATCTGGCGGAGATTGCCCTCGACAGTGGCCGGTGTCCCGTCATTGAGCGCTTCGTCTGAAATCAGGCATTTTGCCCGGTCGAGCCAGGCGACATGGATGCGCTCGCGGCGGCAGCCGCTGAACAAGCCGACGATCCATTGTTGCACCGCGATATCGTTCAAATCGAACATGCGGCGCAGCGCCCGCCCGCCGCGGCTGGGCATCGGCGCCAAGCCGGCACGGCGGTGTGGCTGCGAGGGATTTCGGGCAGGGGGGGCGGATGGTGCCGGCAGGCCCTCGTCAATCGCACCCTCGGCAACCAGCAGACGGGCCAGAACCGCAAGCGGCCCAGCCGACGCCTGGCCGTTCAAGCGGCGAGGCGGGCGCGGCCGATTTGGGTGTTGCGTTGATTGCGGTTCATCAAGGTGGCGCAGATCAACAGGATGATCACGGCCCAGGTCGGGCCACTTTTCATCCAGGCATAAACGATCGGGCGCACCGGGATGTCGAGTGCCCGCACAAAGTGCGCTCCAACGCTGAGCAATTGCAGAGCTGCCGCCCATAAAGGCCAAATCCTGTTATAAAATACGCTTGAAATGGAAAATCCGCACAGCCCGACAACGTCGCAGGCCAAGGCGACGTAATCGACTGAAGAGAATACGGCGTAGTTGGCAAAATACCTTGAATCGCTAATGATGATCATCAGGAAGATCGTCACGGCCCCGATGCGTTCCGGGCGTTGGCCATGACGGATGGTGATCAATATGGCGATAATTGCCAGGAGATGGCTGGATATTGCGGTCAGCATGCCCAACCATCTCTGGAACGGGTCAAATCGTCAAGCGGCGGTCGCCTCGACGAAGCGGTCGAGATCCGATTTCGGCTTGGGCGTGCTGACGATGTCGGCGCGTTCTTCGCCCACTTTGTACAGTTCTTCATGCGCGCGGATCGCATCGGCGCGCGCGGCAATCAGCATCTGCCCGACTTTGGCCAGCCGCATCATCGCGACATGGCCGGTTACCGCCGGAGAATTCGTTTCGATCCGCGCCTGCGCCAGCGTTGCGCCGAGCGCGCATTGCGCCGCAATCGCGGTATCGATGACATCTTCGAGTTGCTTGAGATCGCGCGCTATGCGCAGAGCAGCGATTTCCGGTGTCATGGTCATTGAGCGTCTCCGACTGGCGTGGCCAGCACCCCGAGGTTGCGGAGATTCGCTTCAGAGCAATTCGGCGAGCGCGTTTGCCATGGCAATCAGCACCAGGGCGAGCACCGCAAGACAGATGGCAAACACGGGAATTGCCGCCACCCGCCAGACCCGGCCGAATTTTTCGTCGAGAATCTCCGAGACCGCTTCAATCCGTCCGCGTTCATGGCCCATCGGCGGCACCAGATACGTGGCACCATCCTGAAGCATGAACCTGGACCTTGAAGCCGGTTCCGCTGATTCGCGTACATGGCCATCGAGTGCGGCTGCTACCGCCTCAAATCCACATGTGGATTCTCTACAGGCGATCAGCAGCGCGGAATAGCTGCGCGCCGCCTCGTTGCGATCGCGCGCGCCGAGCTTGCTGCGTGCCGACTTGAGCCGCTGATCGACCGCGCTGAGCGTGATGCCAAGGTCGTGCGCAATGACCTTGAGCGGCTTGTGCAGCAGCAACCGATCGAGCACTTCGCATTCCTTCGCAGTCAGCTGGTCAAGCCGAGCCTGCGGATCGCTGCGCGCTTCGGTAAGCAATTGCATCGCCATCAATCGGTTGCCCCAGCCCGTGACCCTGTCGAAATGCCGCGAGCGATGTGCCGTTCGGGCTATAGGAAATTGTGCAAATTGGCAATTCGGCTTCGCGACAAGGGCGAGGCTGCGGCGGGTGGATCGTGAGGTGTGGCGCAGGCAAGCGGCGGGGGCTGGTCTATTCAGGGGCTTTCGCAGCGGTTGCCGCCATCCGGCACTTTTTGCCGGCCACAAGCGGCACCACGATCAGCAGTCCGGCGTTGAGCGCTTGCAGCACGGCAATCAGACCGACCTGCCGGACAATGCCTTTGACCAGCAACAGCATCGCGGCGACCAGCACGGCGTGAACCACGACCCCCAGCGCAATCACCCCGGCCACCAAGCCTTTGGTCAGGAGCCGCGAGCCGAACAAGACCCACCCCGCCAGCGGCAGGAAGATCACCACAGCCGTCAGCAGCCCGGGATTGTATTGCCCGCCGGTCGCCACCGCGCGGCCAATATGCACCACCAGGTTGACCGCGATCACGCCATGAATGGACAGGCCCGCCAGCGGCTGCCGCTTGCTCAGCCAGGCGCCCAGCGGGGCGGCAATCCAGACCAACGGCACGTTGACCGCCGTAAACACCGCGCCGGGCACCGGACACTGCGGATAAGGCGCAGAATAGCCGAACAGCGCGCAAAACGCCGTGGGGAAGGCATAGACTTCGCCATGCAGATCAACGCCATATTCTTCGACGTTGTGGATCAGATAAGCCGCAACCCCGGCCCACGACAGCCAGACCAGATCATGCCAGCGCGAAACCCGCCGGTCTGCGCGCAAGACATTGGTGGCCAGCAGGCCGATCAACACCAAGGCCGGAATCAGGCCGATCCATGGAAACGCGGTGTCCAGCGATGACATGAGCCGGTGTGTCCTGTGGGTTGGTTTGGCGGTTCTTTAACCTCTTGCCTAATTCAAATCATCGCTTCTGCAACATCCCCTAACCGCTGCACCCGTCTCAAAACTCCATCGCCGTGCCCGGTTCGTCGTGGCGGAAGCGGCCGGCCGGGATGGCGTGGTGGGTCAGGGCGTGGGAAAGGGCGTGCAAGGGTTCGTCGCGGCCTTCGTCGCTGAGCGGGAACACGCCCCAGTGGATCGCCTGGGCCTGGCGGGCATCGAGGTCGAGCATGATCTGCACGGCTTCGGCGGGGTCGGTGTGCTGGTCGGCCATGAACCAGCGCGGGGCATAGGCGCCGATCGGCAGCAGCGCGAGATCGGGGGCGCCGAGCCGGTCGCGGATGGTGGTGAACAGCGTGCCATCGCCATAGCCGGTATCGCCGGCGAAATAGACGCTGGCGCTGCCGCCGCTGAGGTAAAAGCCGCACCACAGCGCCATGCGGCGATCGCCGATGCCGCACGCCGACCAGTGCTGGGCGGGGACGAGGGTGGTGGCAAGGCCCTCGCCAAGCTCGATGCGATCCCACCAGTCGCCGGTGATCACGCGCGCGCGCGGAGCGGCGCGGCGGACCAGTGTATCGTTGCCGAGCGGGGTGACGATCAGCGGGTCGTGGCGCGCGACGAGGCGCTTGATCGTGGCATTGTCGAGGTGGTCGTAATGGTTGTGGCTGAGCAGCACGATGTCGATCGGGGGCAGATCGTCAAAGCCCACGCCGGGGGCGCAGACGCGTTTGGGCCCGGCGAATTGCACCGGGCTGCAGCGGTTTGACCAGACCGGGTCGGTCAGGAGGTTGAGCCCGGCGGTCTGGATCAGCACGGTGGCGTGGCCGATCAGCGTGACGCGGGTGCCGGCGACGCGCGCTTCGGGCACGCAGGGGTGGACGGGCACGTGGCGCGGCCAGGGGGCGCGGCGCGAGGTGCGGCGCCAGCGGCGGATATCGCCGAGCGTCTTGTCGCGGGTGGCGGGCGCGACGTTGAAAAAGCGCCCGTTGAAATGGTCGCTGGCCGGGCCGTGGTAATAGCGATTGCGGGGCATCGTTTTCCAATCAGTGATAGGAAAACCCCATATCGGGATGGCGGGGGGGCAATTACAAGCCCAGCGCGGCGCGCTCGCGCTGCAAAATCGCCACCGCCTCGCCAACCAGACGGGCAACCGCCTCGGGGCTTTGCCAGCCGGTGTGCGGGGTCAGCACCGCGCGCGGGGCGCGGCGCAGCAGGTGGTCGGCGGGCAGCGGTTCGGCGCTGAACACATCGAGCCCGGCGCCGGCGAGGTGGCCATCGTGGAGCATGGCGATCACTTCGGCTTCGTCGGTCAGTTCGGCGCGCGCGGTGTTGATCAGCACCGCGCCGCGCTTCATCCGGCGCAGCCGCGCGGCGCTGAGGAAGCCGGCGGTTTCGGCGGTATAGGCGAGGTGCGGAGAGACGATATCGGCGCTGTCCAGCAGCGTATCGAGATCGACCTGGGTCACCCCCGGCAGATCGACCGGGCGGCGCGCCCAGACCAGCACGCGCATGCCCAGCGCCAAGGCGATGCGGGCGACTTCGCTGCCGATCGCGCCCATGCCGATCAGCCCGATCGTCTTGCCCAGCACTTCGCCGAGCGGGGCGCCGGCCCAGCCGCCGCTGCGCACGCTGGCATCTTGCGCGGCGATATCGCGCCACACTGCCAGCAGCAGCGCGATGGTGTGTTCGGCCACCGCGCGATCGCCATAGCCCTTGATCGTGTGGACCGGGATGCCGCGCGCGGCGGCGGCGGGCAGATCGACAAAATTGGCCGCGCCGGTGCCGAGAAACAGGATCTGGCGCAGCGCCGGGCTGGCGGCCATCACCGCGTCGCTGACCCGGCTTTCGTTGACGACGATCACCGGGTAGCCGGCGACGCGCGCGATCATCGTGGGCTCGTCGGGCTGGCCGGGGCAATGGGTGACGAGATCGGCATCGGCACCGGCATCGGCAAAGGCCTGCGCCAGCAGGTCGGTGGAATCGGCGAGCACGGCAAAGGGGGTGGGCAAAGTCAGCCTCCGGCAGGCCGCGCGGCGCTGCGTTGCGGGAATGGGGGCAGTGCGGGGCGGTTCAGTCGGCAAACCCCGGATCGGTGCGCGCCAGATCGCGCACCAGCGCGATCCATTCGGGCAGGCCGGTGTCCTGGCCGCCGAAATTGGTGCACTGCTGCGCGGTGAGTTCGCGCACCGGTTCGGCCACCGCGTAAAGCCGCGCGCCGCCGCTCATCGCCGCGATCTGGATCTGGCAGGCACGTTCGAGATTGAGCATCGCCGAAAAAGTCTCGGCAATGGTGGCATAGGCGGTCAGCAGGCCGTGGTTGCGCAGGATCAGCGCGCCGTGGTGGCCGAGATCGCGCACCAGCCGGGGCTTTTCGTCATCGAGCAGCGCGATCCCTTCGTAATCGTGATAGCCGATGCGGTTGTAGAATTGCAGCGCGTGCTGGCTGATCGGCAGCAGGCCATCGGCCTGGCAGGCGACCGCGACCCCGGCCACGGTATGCGTGTGCATCACGCAGCCGACATCGTGGCGCGCGGCGTGGATCGCAGTGTGGATCAGCGCGCCGGCGGGATTGACCAGTCGCGGATCGGGGCTGTCGGCAATGGCAAAGCGGACCAGGCTGCTGGCGGTGACTTCGTGGAACTGATCGCCAAAGCGGTTGATCAGGATGTCTTCGGTGCCGGGGATGCGCGCGGAAATGTGGGTATAGATCGTATCGGTCATGCCGTGGCGCGCGGCCAGCCGATAGCACGCGGCCAGATCGTGGCGGGTCTGGCGTTCGGCATTGTCAAACCGGGCGAGCGTGGCCATCACGCGGCTCCTTCGGCGCGGGTATGGTCGCCCCACGGTTGGCGGGAAAAGATGCGGGTCAGCGCGGGCACAAAGGCGTCGATCGGCAATGTGTCGTAATCGCGATCAAACGCCTTTTGGTCCCACAGATCGGTAAACCGCGCGGTGCGGGCATAGGCGGGGTGATCGCGGTACTGGTCGCGGGCGTGTTTGTTGCCACCGCAATATTCGGCGTAGAACCAGCCCTGGAATTCCTCGTGGTGTTCGACCATCCACGCGTTGAGCGGGCTGATATAAGGCGCCAGCAGCGCGGCGGCCATCGGCCCGTGGTTGAGCGGGGCCAGCGTATCGCCAATATCGTGGAGCAGCGCGCAGACCACGGTTTCATCATCGGCGCCATCGCGCAGCGCGCGGGTCGCGGTCTGCAGCGAATGCTGATAGCGGTCGATCGGATAGCCAAGGTCGTGCCCTGCCAGCAGGTCGAGATGCATGAGCACTTGCGCGCCGATGCCCTGTTGAAACAGCTCGAACTTGGCGTTGATCGGCACCCAGTCTTCGGCGGTGGCTTCGTCGAAATGGCGGAACATCGCGGATCAGGCCCCCTGGATCAGGCGACGCCGGCTGCCCAGCGTATCGCGGTCGATATAGCATTGGCGCATGTGGCGCGATCCGCTGGCCAGCGTATAGCCGGTGCGGCCGTGCAGCAGGCGGTAATTGTCCATCACCAGCATTTCGCCCGGTTGCAGGCGGAACCGCAAGGTAAGCGGCGAGGCCGGGCTGATCAGCGACCAGAACGCGGCGCGCGCGGCGTAATAGGCGTCGAGCTGTTCGATCGGCAGCGCGTCGATGATCTCGGTGCGGTTGGAATAGCGGATCTGCACGACCTGCCCGCTGCCATCGCGCTCGATCAGCGGGGCGCGGTGTTCGAGCCAGGCGCTGTCATCGCGATAGCGGAACAGCACGTCGGTGCCGGCCAGCGCGGCAAAGGCCGCCGGATCGCGCTGCGCCAGCAATGCGGCGGCGTGGAACCCGTCGACAATCGTCGATTCGCCGCCATCGGCATCGTTTTCGAGGCAGTGCAGCAGGATATAGCCGGGCACCGGGTCGCGATAGGGATTGTCGCTGTGCGGTTCGAGATGGCGCGGGGTCATCGTCAGGTCATAGGCATTGGCGATCGCCTTGACATCGGCCATGCCGCCCCAGTTGGTGATGCGGATCGGGCCGAGCAGATCGGCAAATTCGAGCCCGCCATCGGGATCGATCGACAGGCCGCGCACCACGGCAAAGCCGTAATCGTCGAGCCCCTGCAACAGCGCGCCGAGCGCGGCGGGATCGCGGCGCAGATCGGCGATGTCGCCAGCGGGGAATGCGGCGGGATTCAGCGTGCCGTCCCACAGCACGCGGCCAGGTGCCACTGGCGGCACGATCCCCGCCTGATCGAGCCAGCCGGCGGGCAGGCGGCTGGCGAAGCCGTCGGAAAATGCGATTGTGCCATCGGCGCCGCAATGGGTCACGCGCAGATCGAGCGGCAGATCGCCGGCTTCTTCGAGCCTTTGCCCGGTCTGCGGGTCGAGCACCGCCGGATCGGGCAGGCGTTCGCGCAGCCACAGCGCATGGAGCACGCGCCCGCGCACCGACAGATGGCCGGCCGGAGTGATGGTGATCGCCGCGAGCGTGGCAGGCATGGCACGGTGCCTTTCGAATCGAACTGGGGTGCAGCCTAGAAGTCTAGGCCGCCCGCGCGCAAGCGCGCCCGCGCTTCGCGACCGGTTTGTGTCAATTTGCGACCAGTATCCGGCGCATCGTGCGCGGCGGCTGGCCATAGGCGGCGACAAAGGCGCGGGTCATCGCTGCGGCATCCTGATAGCCGCAGCGGGTGGCGACTTCGGCAATGCTGATCGTGCTGGTGGTGACCCAGCGGCGCGCTTCTTCGAGCCGGATCGTGCGATAGAGCGCGCGCGGGCTGGGGCTGCCGGTGCTGCGCGCGGCGGCCTCGAGCGTGCGCTGGCTGACACGCAGTTCGGCGGCGATCGCCGCGATCGGCAGCGGGGTTTCGAGGTGGCGGCGCATGATCGTCGCGGCGGCGCGGATCAGCCGATTGGCCGGCAGCGGCGGCGCGGCGCGGTCGCGCGCATCGCCGACCATGAACATCGCCGCGACATTGAGCGCCAGCGCGGTGCCATGCTGCCGGCCGATCACATCCAGCATCAGATCGAGCGTGGTGGTCGCCCCGCCGCAGGTCATGCGATCGCCATCGATCACCTGCCGCGCGGTGGTCACGCGCACCTCGGGAAAGGTTTCGCCCAGTTCGGTCAGGATATCCCAGTGCGCGGCGGCGCGGCGGCCATCGAGCAGCCCGGCAGCGGCAAGCAGCCAGGCGCCGGTATCGAGCCCGGCGATCACTTCGAACCGCGCCGCGGCGGCGCGCAGGGCGGCGCTGCACGCGGCGCCGGCATGGCTGCGGTGGTGATAGCTGGGCATCACGCAGAGGCAATAGCCGCCGGCAAAATCGTGCAACCGCCCGGTCTGCACCGGCAGCGCGCTCGACGAATGCACCACCCCGCCTTCGAGCGACAGATAATCCCAGCGATAGAGCGGCGCGCCGGCCAGCGTATTGGCCGCGCGCAAGGGTTCGACCGCATTGGCGAGGCACAAATTGGAAAACCCGTCGAACAGCACCATGGCAAAGCGGCGCGGTGCGATTTCCTGCGGGTTCGGCATGATTGCAGGCCAATACGGCATGATGGGTGGGCGGACAAGCGCTAGCCTGCGGGTGGTGGCGTGGCGGCACGGCCGGGTATGGACAGGCCCACCACTACCACATCCAGGGTTCATCCTGAGCTTGTCGAAGGATGCGCGCTGCCGTGTGGGTTTGCGTGAATTTTCAGCGTGTTGGTCGGGCGTTCGCGCGCGTCCTTCGACAGGCTCAGGACGAACCGGTCTTTTTGATCGGGCCGTGGTGATGATGGGCTGATGGCCCCACTGGCCGCCCCTGCCGGGGCAGCAAGGAGAGAATGCGATGGATTTTGGGCTTACCCCCGATCAGGTGATGATCGCCGATACCGTGCGCAGCTTTGTCGAGCGCGAGATCTATCCGCATGAAGAGCTGGTCGAACGCACCGGCGCGGTGCCGCACGAATTGGGCGAGGCGATCAAGCGCAAGGTGATCGACCTGGGCTTTTACGCCTGCAATTTTCCCGCCGAAGTCGGTGGCGCCGGGCTGTCGCATCTCGAAGTGACGCTGGTCGAGCGCGAGTTGGGGCGCGGGTCGATGGCGCTGACGCATTTCTTTGGCCGGCCGCAGAATATCCTGATGGCCTGCACCGGCGATCAGCGCGAACGCTATCTTTTGCCGGCGGTGCGCGGCGAGCGCATGGACGCGCTGGCGATGACCGAGCCCAATGCCGGGTCGGATGTGCGCGGCATGCGCTGCAGCGCGGTGCGCGATGGCAGCGACTGGGTGCTCAACGGCACCAAGCATTTCATTTCGGGCGCCGAACACGCCGATTTCTTCATCGTGTTTGCCGCCACCGGCGAAGATGCCACCCCGCAGGGGCCGAAAAAACGGATCACCTGTTTTCTGGTCGATCGCGGCCATCCCGGGTTTGAAGTGCGCGACGGCTATCGCTCGGTCAGCCATCGCGGCTATCTCAACCAGATCCTCTATTTCGACAATTGCCGCCTGCCCGCCGATCAGGTGCTGGGCGAAGTCGATGGCGGCTTTGCGGTGATGAACACCTGGCTCTATGCCACGCGGCTGACGGTGGCGGCGTTCTGCGTCGGGCGGGCGCGGCGCTGTTTTGATCTGGCGCTCGATTATGCCGCAACGCGCCAGCAGTTTGGCCAGCCGATCGGCAAGTTTCAGGGGGTCGGGTTCCAGATTGCCGACATGATCACCGAAATCGATGCCGCCGAATGGCTGACGCTGGCGGCGGCCTGGCGGCTCGATCAGGGGCTGCCCGCCGCGCGCGAGATCGCCAGTGCCAAGCTCTATGCCTCGGAAATGCTGGCGCGGGTGACCGATGCCAGCCTGCAGATTTTTGGCGGGATGGGGCTGATGGACGATTTCCCGATCGAACGGTTCTGGCGTGATGCGCGGGTCGAACGGATCTGGGACGGCACCTCGGAAATTCAGCGCCACATCATCGCGCGCGATCTGCTGCGCCCGCTGGGGGCCTGATCGCATGCGGCTGACCCGGCTGTTCAATCCGCGCAGCGTCGCGGTGGTCGGCGGCGGTGCCTGGGGCGCCAATGTGGTGCGCCAGTGCCGGCTGATGGGCTTTGCCGGGCCGATCATGCCGGTGCATCCGCGCGCCAGCCATGTCGGCGGCGAACCGGCCCATGCCACGCTGGCCGATCTGCCGCAGGTGCCCGATGCGGTGTTCATCGGCGTCAACCGCGAGGCGACGATCGGCGTGGTGCGCGAGCTGGCGGCGATCGGCGCGGGCGGGGCGGTGTGCTTTGCCAGCGGGTTTGGCGAGGCGGCCGCCGAAATTGCCGGTGCCGATGATCTGCAGGCGCAACTGGTGGCGGCGGCGGGCGAAATGCCGGTGCTCGGGCCCAACTGCTATGGCTATATCAACGCCGCCGCCGGGGTCGCGCTGTGGCCCGATCAGCACGGCTGCGTGCCGGTCACGCGCGGGGTGGCGCTGATCACGCAATCGTCAAACATCGCGATCAACCTGACCATGCAGCAGCGCGCCCTTCCGATCGCGGCGGTGGTCACTGCGGGCAACCAGGCGCAAGTCGGCCTCGCCGAAATCGGCATGGCGCTGCTGTCGGACCCGGCGGTGACGGCGCTGGGGCTGCATATCGAAAGCTTTGGCGATCCGGCCGCGTTCGAGGATCTGGCGCGCCATGCCCGCGCGCTGGGCAAGCCGGTGATCGCGATCAAGGTCGGCGCCTCGGACCAGGCGCGCGCGGCAACTTTGTCGCACACCGCCTCGCTGGCGGGCAGCGATGCCGGCGCCGATGCCTTGCTGGCGCGGCTGGGGATCGGCCGCGCGCACAGCCTGGCGGCGATGCTCGAAGCGCTCAAGATCTGCCATGCGGTGGGGCCGCTGGCCTCGCGCCGGATCGCCTCTGCCTCGTGCTCGGGGGGCGAGGCGAGCCTGATCGCCGATGCCGCCTTGCGCCACGGGCTGGAATTTCCCGCGCTGGCCCCGGCGCAGGCCGATGGTTTGCGCGCGGCGCTCGGGCCGAAAGTGGCGCTGGCCAATCCGCTCGATTATCACACCTATATCTGGGGTGACACGGCGGCGATGACGCAGTGTTTTGCCGCGCTGATGCAGGCCGATCTGGCGATCGGCGTGGTCGTGCTCGATGTGCCGCGCCAGGATCGCTGCGATACCGCCGAATGGGACAAAGTGATCGCCGCGATCGGCGCGGCGGCGCAGCAGACCGGGCGGCCGATGGCGATGATCGCAACGCTGCCCGAATGCCTGCCCGAACCGATTGCGCAGGCCGCGCTGGCGGCGGGGATCGTGCCGTTGGCCGGGCTCGACGATGCGCTGGCGGCGATCGCGCTGGCGGCGAATGTCGGGCAGGCCGCGCCGGTGCCCGCGCCGCTGGTGCCCGCGCCTTTGCTGGCGCGCGGCGCCACGCTGACCGAGGCGCAGGCCAAGGCGGCGCTTGCCGCGCACGGGCTGGATATTCCGCGCAACCGCCGCTGCCACGACGCGGCGCAGGCGGCCGAGGCGGCGCAGGCAATCGGGTTTCCGGTGGTGGTCAAGGGCGAAGGCATCGCGCACAAGACCGAGGCCGGGGCCGTGGCGCTCAATCTGCGCGATGCCGAGGCGGTTGTCCGCGCGGTGCAGGCGATGCCGACCGCGCAAGTGCTGGTTGAAGAAATGATCGGCGGCGCGCTGGCCGAATTGCTGATCGGGGTGGTTGCCGATCCTGCGCATGGTTTTGTGCTGACGCTGGGCGCGGGCGGCGTGCTGAGCGAGCTGGTGCGCGATACCCGCTCGCTGCTGCTGCCGGTCGATGCGGCGATGGTCGGCGCGGCGATTGACCAATTGGCTTGTGCGCCGCTGCTGGCGGGCTGGCGCGGCGCGCCGGCGGCCAATCGCGAGGCGATCATCGCGGCGGTGCTCGCCTTGCAGCACTATGTGCTGGCCAACCGCGCGCGGGTGATCGAGGTTGAGGTCAATCCGCTGATCTGCACCGCGACGCGCGCGATCGCGGTCGATGCCTTGATTGTCGAAGGCGCCGCGGCATGATGCGCGCGCCGTGCCCGCTGCCGGTTCCCGTTTCTCTTGCCAAAGGTCGCTGCTGATGTCCCATTCCCCTTTGCGCGTTGAACGGCGTGGCGCGGTGCTCGAAGTCACGCTCGACCGGCCAAAGGCCAATGCGATCGATCTGGCCACCAGCCGCGCGATGGGCGAGCTGTTTGCCAGCTTTCGCGATGATCCCGATCTGCGCGTGGCGATCCTGACCGGGGCGGGCGACAAGTTTTTCAGCGCCGGCTGGGATTTGAAGGCGGCGGCCGAGGGCGATGCGGTCGATGGCGATTACGGGCGCGGCGGCTTTGGCGGCCTGCAGGAACTGCCGCATCTCAACAAGCCGGTGATCGCTGCGATCAACGGCATCGCCTGCGGCGGCGGGCTCGAACTGGCGCTGTCGGCCGATCTGATCCTCGCGGCCGAACATGCCACGTTTGCCCTGCCCGAAATCCGCTCGGGCACGGTGGCCGATGCCGCCTCGATCAAATTGCCCAAACGCATCGCCTATCACGTGGCGATGGACATGCTGCTGACCGGGCGCTGGCTCGATGCGGCCGAGGCGCACCGCTGGGGCTTTGTCAATCGCGTGCTGCCCGCCGACCGGCTGATGGACGAAGCGCGCGCGCTGGCTGATCAGATCGCCGCCGGGCCTCCGCTGGTGATGGCTGCGATCAAGGAAGTCGTGCGCGAATCCGAAAACATGAAATTCCAGGACGCGATGAGCCGGATCGGCAAATCGCAATTCGCCACGGTGGAAAAGCTCTATCGCTCCGAAGACCAGTTGGAAGGCGCGCGGGCCTTTGCCGAAAAGCGCGATCCGGTGTGGCGCGGCCGCTGACCGCGCCGTTTGGCGCGATTGATCAGGAAACCTACAGCTTTTACCTGGTGCCGGGGTTTTCGGCGATGGGGTTTGTCGCGGCGATGGAACCCTTGCGCGTGGCCAACCGGCTGGCGCAGCGCGCGGTGTTCGGCTGGCGGCTGCATTCGTGCGACGGCGCCCCGGTCGAGGCTTCGTGCGGGTTGAAAGTCGCGGTCGATGGCCCGCTCGATGAAGCGGCGACCACGCTGATCGTCTGCGCCGGGTTCGAACCGCGCCGCGCGATCACCCGGCCCTTGGTCGCTGCGCTGCGGCGGATGGCACGGCGCGGCTGCGCGCTGGGGGCGCTCGATACCGGGGCGTTTGTGCTCGCCGCCGCCGGGCTGATCGGGGATCGCGCGGTGACGGTGCATTGGGAGGCGGTGCCCGCCTTTCGCGAGGACTATCCGCAAGTGCGGGTGACCGAAGACCTGTTTACCGGCGATGCCACGCTGTTCACGTGCGCCGGCGGCACCGCGGCGATCGACATGATGCTCGACCGCATCGCCGGGCGGCAGGGGCCGGCCTTGGCCCGCGCGGTGTCCGAACAGTTCATCCACACCCGCATCCGCCGCCATGGCGAACACCAGCGCGCCGAACTGGGCGCGCGGATCGGCACGCACGATCCGCGCCTGTTGACCGCGATCGCGCAGATGGAGGCGCAGATCGAAGAACCGCTGCCGCTCGATGATCTGGCCGCGCAATGCGGGATCACCCGGCGGCAATTGGAACGGCTGTTTCACGCCCGGTTTGCGGTGGGGCCGGCGGCCTATTATCGCGATCTGCGGCTCGATCGCGCGCGCGGGCTGATCAGCGATACCGGCCTTGCGCTCACCGAAGTTGCGCTGGCCTGCGGATTTTCCTCGAAAAGCGCGCTGGCGCGTGCCTATACCCGCAAGTTCGGCCATCCGCCGGGTCACGAACGCAAAGGCTGGCACGCGCCCGCCTGATAGCCCACCGGAGACAATACCGCCTTGGCCCTTGCCTCGACCAAACCCGCCACTGGCGCAAACGTGCCGATCACCCTGCTGTTTTGCCTGGCCATCGCCTGCACCAGCGGGGCGGCGCATATCGGGATCAATTACACGCTCTATCTCGTCGGCGGGCTGACCGATCGCTATGGCTTTGGTCCGGCGGTGATGGGGGTGTTTGCCACTGCCGAAACGCTGGCTTTTGCGGCGGCGATGTTCGTGTTTGCGCCGCGCGCGCACGGGCTCGATCCGCGCCGGATCGCGCTGCTGGCGAGCGCGCTGATCGCGGCGGTGCAACTGGGCTCGGCGCTGCTCGGCGGGGCGATCGTGCTGCTGGTGGCGGGGCGGCTGCTCAGCGGGTTTGGCTATGGCATGCTCAATACCGCGGTCAATGTCGCGGCGGGGCGCACCAGCCAGCCGGCGCGGGCGATTTCGGTGGGGATCGCGTTGCAGGTGATCCTGTTTGCGGCGATGAATGTCGGCATTCCGCGCATCGGCGCAAGCGGCGGGGTCATGGCGATGTTTGTCGCGCTGGGGCTGATTTCGGCCGGGCTGGCGCTGGGCATGCTGTTTCTGCCCGGGCGGCCGGCAGCGGCTGCGGCAGGGCAGGACACCGCGCCAACCCCGCCGCTGGCGCCCGGGGGCTGGCCGGTGCTGGCGGCGATGGCGCTGTTTGCTTTTGGCACGATGGCGATCTGGCCGTTCATGGAACGCGCCGGCCATGCCATCCACATTCCCGCGACGACTTTCGGCCTTTATCAAAGTGCGGCGATGGTGCTGAGTTCGGTGGGCAATTTCGCGCTGACCGCGCTCTTGGCGCGCGGCCCTCGGCGCTGGTTGCTCGAAACGGCGCTGCTCACTTGCGGGGTGATGTGCGCGCTGCTGACCACGGTCAACAGCGAGCTGGTGTTCGCGATCGCGCTGCAGCTTTACAATGTCTCGTGGTACATCACCTATCCGCTGCTGCTCGGGCTGGCCTATGCGCACGATCCGCAAGGGCGGCTGGCGGTGCGCACCACCGGCACCTGGCTGATCGCGCAATCGGCCGGGTCACTCGCGGCGGGGTTCATCGCGCAAGTGACCGCCGGCTATGGCATTGTCGGTTGTCTGGGCACGCTGACTTGCGCGGCGGCGGTGGTGATCGTGATCCGCTTTCAGGCCGGGCTGGAACGCGGCGGTATCAGTGGCGCCACGCGCACAGCCCGGTAACCGCCCCGCCGGCGCGGTCGGGCGGCACCAGCCGGGCGCGGCCCTGCCGGCACACCAGCGTTTTTGCCGCCGGGCCACTGCCCGCCAGCCCCGACAGATCGATCAGGATCTGGTCCCAGTGGCGATATTGCACATCGTGCCCTTCGCCGGGATAGGCGCGCGCGCTGACCGGGCCGCCCAGCCGGGTCTGCCAGAACTGCGCGTTGACCGGGGCCACGGTGTGATCAGCCAGGCCATAATAGGTGAACACCGGCGCGGTCACGCCATGCAGCGCGGGGGCGAGATCGGCCAGCCGGGCGTGGCAATAGCGCTGCATTTCGGCGGCTTCGGGCATGGCATCGCCCATCTGGCCGCGAATGAAAAAGGCGCGCGCGCCTTCGTCATAGGCGCGTTCGGCAAAGCCGGGAATGGCATGGGTCGGGCTGGTTTCGGGAAACCCCCACCACACTTGCGGATTGTCGACGGTCGGCGCCAGCGCCTTGGCCAGCACTTGCGGTTTCAGATCGCAATTGAGATCATCGCCCACCGGCCGGTCGGCCAAGGCGGCGGCAAAGTGCAGCGAGATCAGCCGCTCGGGCATTGCGGCGGCAATATGCGCGGCATAAGGGCCGCCGCCCGAAATCGCCACCAGCGCAAACCGCTTGATCGCCAGATGGTCCATCACCGCGCGCACATCGGCGGCATAATCGCCCAAAGTCCACGCCGGATCGAACGCGGTATCGCCAAACCCGTTGCGTTCAACACTGATCAGCCGGATGCGCAATTGCCGGCGCAGCGTATCGAGATAGCCGGTCATCAGCATTGCCCGCGCGCTGGTCCCGGTGCCGCCGATATAGAGCACCGGGCGCCAGTCCGCCTCGCCGGTATCGGCATAATGCAGCACGCGCCCTTGCGGGCCGGCCAGCGCGATCACCGCCGGGCCGATCGTGTCAAAGCTGTCCTGCACGCGGGGCAGGCCGGATACGGTGGGTGCCTCGGCGGCGGCGGGGCCGGCGATCAGCCCGGCGATCAGCGCGATCAGGCACGCCGGTTTGATGCGCTGGTGCAGTGCTCGTGCGATCATGCCACCACCTCCGGTTCAAGCCCCGCGTCGGCCAGCGCAATATGCGCGCGTTCGGCGGCAAGGTCGAGCGAACGGCACGACAGGTAATAGACCAGCCCCGCCACCGGCAATCCGACCAGCATCGAGATATCCGCCCCGCCCAGCTGCTGCGCCACCCAGCCGACATAGACCGGGGTCGAAAAGCACGGCACCATCGCGACAAAGCCGATCGCGTAGGCGCCGATCCCGCGCCAGTTCCACCGGCCATAGATGCCGTCGAGGTGAAAGATTTCGCGCACTGAATAGTGCCCGTGGCGGACAAAGAAGAAATCAACCAGGTTGATCGCGGTCCACGGCGTGAACAGATAGATCAGCACCGACAGCAGATCCTCGATCAGCCGCTGCACATTGGCCCCGGCCAGCGCCGAGAGCCAGGTCGATACCACCGCCAGCAGCCCCAGCGCGATCAGCCGCGCCGTGCCGGGTTTGCGGATATGGTGGAAACTGTCGATGATCGACAGCAGCGTGAGCGAGCCGCCATAGAGATTGAGCGTGGTGATCGTCACCAACGACAGCGACGACAGCACCACCAGCACCGGGCCGAACCCCGGCCAGACCAGATTGCCCGCTGCCAGCACCGCGCCGACGATTTCCTGCCCAGGAAAGATCGCCACCGCCACATCGCCGACCAGCATCATCCACGCCCCGCCGACAAAGGCGCCGATAAAGGTCCACCAGAACGAGGCGGTGATGCCGACATCGCGCGGCAGATAGCGCGAATAGTCCGAAACATAGATCGACCACGACAACTGGTACCCGGCGACCGCGAAAAACTGCACCAGGAACGGGATCGTCGCCCATTTGCCCAGGCTCAGGTTCGCCATCGACTGCCCGATCACGCCGATCCCCACCGAATAGATCACCAGCGCGGCGATCACCACCGCCGCCAGCACGCGCTGGGCCAAGTGGATCATGTCGTAGCCCGATACCGCAAAGGCCAGCGCGGCGAGGCTGAACCCGGCATAGACGGTGATCAGCATGCCGGGGGTCAGCACGATCCCGGTCAGATCGTGCACCGCGACGCCGAACACCACTTCGTTGAACACGGTATAGCCGACATAAGTAATCAGCGCGAAGCACCACACCAGCAGCGCGCCGCGATAGCCGAACTGCGGGCGCGACTGGATCATCTGCGGCAGCCCCAATTCGGGCCCCTGGCTCGAATGCGAAGCCATGAACAGCGTGCCCAGCGCGCAGCCGGTGATGATCGCCAGCACCGACCAGCCGAACCCCAGCCCCATCGGCATGCCGATCGCCCCGGTGGCCAGCGTGGCGAGGTGGGCATCGCCGCTGAACCAGATCGGCCAGAGGTGCCACACTTTGCCGTGGCGCTCTTTCAGCGGGACATAATCGATCGAATGGCTTTCAACGAGTTTCATCCATGCCCCTTTGCGACACCCTGCCTGTGCCGGTCATGCCCGACCGCGCTGGCCGGCGAAAGGGGGCGGCATTCGGCCCGGCCAAGAAAAAGCGCTTTTCGCCGGGATCAGGCTGGTCCAGTCTGTGCCGACACGGGCGGATCTACCGCCGGGACTGTGCGGGAGAACAAGGCGTTGTCGGGATTGATCATGGGTTTGGCGGGGCTGGCCGGGGTGCTGGCGCTGATCACGCTGCTGGCCTCGCGCCGGGCCGAGGCGCTGGCGCCGCCGCTCGGGCGCTGGCTCAAGGTTGCCGGGGCGCTGCTGCATTATACCGATCAGGGGCAGGGGCCGGTGGTGGTGCTGATCCACGGGCTGGGCGGCAACATGCGCAATTTCGCGCCCGAACTGGTGGCGGCGCTGGCGCAGCACCATCGGGTGATCGCGGTCGATCGCCCCGGTGCCGGCTATTCGATCGCCAAGGGCAAGCATCCCGACGTGCCCGAACAGGCGAGGATGATTGCCGATCTGATCGTCGCGCTCGATTGCGGGCCGGTGGTGCTGGCGGGCCATTCGCTCGGCGGCGCGCTGTCGCTCGCGCTGGTGCAGGCGCGGCCCGATCTGGTCTGCGGGCTGGCCTTGCTGGCGCCGCTGACGCAGCCGATCAGCGATGTGCCGGCGCAGTTTCGCGCGCTGATGATCCGCAGCGCGGCGCTGCGCGCGCTGTTCGCCTGGCTGTTCATGGGGCTGGGCGGGCTCATGGCGGGGCGGGCGCGGCAATTGCCGGCGTTTGCCCCCGATCCGGTGCCGGCGCATTTTGCCGGGCAGGGCGGCGGGGCGCTGCTGTTTCGCCCCGCCACGTTTGATGCCGCCTCGCTCGATGCGCAATCGGTGCCCGACATGATGCCGCAATTGGTCGCCGGCTATGGTGCGATCACCCGGCCGGTGCATGTGCTGTTCGGGGAGGGGGATCAGATCCTGCCGCCCGCCGTGCATGGCGACGGTATTGCCGCGCAAGTACCCGGCGCGCGGCTGACGATGGTCGCCGGCGGCCACATGCTGCCTTATGTTCACGCTGACCTGACCGCGCGCTGGATTGCCGGGGTGGTGGCGGAGATCGGGGCATGCTGATCCGGCTGATCGCGCTGCTGCTGGCGCTGGGATGGGCCTGGCCCGCCGGCGCCACGCCGATCGCCATGCGGGTGATGCGCATCAATGACCACCTGATCGCGTTTTACGACGGACGCCCGGCGCAAAGCTCGGTGCCGCCGGGGCCGCAGACCTGGGCCGACGAAGGGGCCAATTACGTTGGCGTGGCGACGTATGCGATCGTGCGCGGCGATCGCGCGCTGGTCTATGATGCGTTTCCCTCGGTGGCGCAGGCGCGCTGGGTGCGCAATTGGCTCGAACAGGCCGGGGTGCGCCATTTCGTGCTGGTCAACAGCCATTGGCACCTTGATCATGTCGGCGGCAACGCGGTCTATGCCGACAGCGAACGCATCGCCACCCGGTTGACCCGCGAGCGGTTGGTCGCCAATCGCGCCGCGATCGAGGCGGGCACGCTCGAAGGGCCACCGGCGATCGCTCCCTTGGCGCTGCCGACGCTGATGATCGGCAACGACACCACGCTTGATCTGGGCGGGATCGAGATCGATTTGCGGCCGATCGAAATCCATTCGGCCGACGGGCTGGTAATCTGGCTGCCGCAGGATCACATCCTGCTGGCGGGCGATACGCTCGAAGATACCGTAACGTTCATTTCCGAACCCGATCGCATGCCGGTGCATATCGCCAATCTGGCGGCGATGGGGCAATGGGGGGCGCTGCATATCCTGCCCAATCACGGCAATCCGGCGGTGATCGCCGCCGGCGGCTATGGCCCCGATCTGATCAGCGCCACGCGCGCCTATCTGATCAGCATGCTGGCGCATGCCCACGATGCCGATTTTCTCGATCAGCCGATCGAACGCCATGCCGGCGCCGCCTTGCGCGCGGGGACGGTCAGCCTGTGGTGGGCCTATCGCGATGCGCACGCGGCCAATCGCCAGCGCGTTGCGGCGGCGTGGCGCGACCGGCCGCTGCCCGCGCTGCCATGATGACCGGCATGATCGAATCCGACCGCACCGGCGCCGAAGCGGTGCCGGCGATGCGCGGCGGACCGGGCACGGTCAGCGTGCGCCATTTCCGCTTTGACGGGCAGGCGGCGCCGGCGCGGTTTCTGGTGCTGACGATCCCGCCCGGCGCGGCCGAAGGCGTCCACACGCATTATGCCGATGATCGCAACGGCATCGGCGCCTATGACGAATTCTATTACATCATCGCCGGGCACGGATTGATGACGCTGGGCGAGCGCACCTATGCAGTGCAGGCCGGCGACTATATCCATGCTCCGCTCGATGTGGCGCGCGGGATTGCCAATGCCGATCCCGCGCTGCCGCTGAAACTGCACATGACGGTGGTATTGCGCGGATGATCAGGACAAGTGTGTTGGCGGCGCTGCTGCTGGTGCTGGCCGGTTGCGGCGGCGGTGATGGCGGATCAAGCATGGTGCCCACCCCGGCGCCACCGACCGCAACTGCCGCGCCGCAGATCAAGACCAGCGCCGCGCTCGGCGGGGCGCAGATCGTGTCGATCAGCAGCGCGACCAGCGGCGCGGTGATCCATTACACGCTCGACGGCAGCACGCCGACCAGCACCTCGCCGCAATACCAGGCGCCGTTCCTGCTCAGCGCAAGCCAGACGGTCAAGGCGATCGCCAGCAGCAGCGGCCTGCCCGACAGCAGCGTTGCCAGCGCATCGCTGACCATTTCGGTGGCCTCGGGCACACTGATCTGGTCCGACGAATTTGCCAACAGCACCGGCAATCCGATTTCCCCCGACCCCACCGTGTGGACCTATGACACCGGCAACAGCGGTTTCGGCAATGCCGAACTGGAAACCTATTGCGCCTGGGGCAGCACGACCGCGCCGTGTACCACCGCCAATCCCAATGTGTGGGTCGGCAATGACGGGCTGCATATCGTCGCGCGCAATCCGGCGGCGGGGGTCTATACTTCGGCGCGGCTGAAGACGCAGGGGCTGTTCAGTTTCCGCTATGGCCGGCTGGAAGTCATGGCCAGCGTGCCCGAAGGGCAGGGGCTGTGGCCGGCGATCTGGACGCTGGGCAATTCGATCGGCAATGCCGGCTGGCCGGCCTGTGGCGAACAGGATGTGATGGAACACATCAACGCGGCGACCAATCCCGATCTGGTCCACGGATCGCTGCACGCGCCCAATGCCAATCTGACCAATGCCTATGCCTTTCCGGCCGGGCAGAATGCCGGCGGATTGCACGCCTATGGCATGATCTGGAGCCCGCAGCAGGTGGCGTTCTATGTCGACAATCCGGCCAATGTCTATGCCACCTATACCGCCGGGCAAGTCACCGCGATGGCCGGCGGGGTCTGGCCGTTCGATACCGGGCAGGCCAATTTCATCCTGCTCAATCTCGCGGTGGGCGGCAACTGGCCGGGCGCGCCCGATGGGACTACCCCGTGGCCGGCGGAAATGGTGGTCAAATATGTGCGCATCTATGCCAATTGAGCGGGGGTAGCCGCGCGCTGCCGCTTGACAATCCGGGCCATTCTAGCAAACGCCGCGTGAAGGAGCGGATCGAGCAAGAGCCATGGACACTGCGGCATTTTCCGATCCGGCACGCGCGCTGACCACGCCTCCATCCCGCCTGCTGCACGATTTTCTGGCCGCCGCCGTGGCGCGCGATCCGGCGGCGCCGGCGATCGACGTGCCGCCCGGGCGCGACCGGCCCGACCGGCAAGTGATCAGCTATGGCGATCTCGATGCGCTGGCCACCCGGCTGGCGCGGCATCTCGCCCCGCGCATTCACGGCGAAGCGATCGTGGCGCTGCTGATCGAGCGCGCCTCGCCGCTGCTCTATGCCACGCAGATCGGCGTGTTGCGCGCGGGCGGGGCGTTTACCTGCCTCGATCCGGTGTTTCCCGATGATCGCATGGCCGATATCCTTGACGATGCGGCGCCGGTGGCGGTGCTTGCCGACGCGGCGGGGATCGAACGGCTGGCGCGGTTGGGGCTCGATCCCGCGCTGATCTGCGATGTGGCGCAGCTGGCCGCGACCGAACCGGCCGCGGTTGATCTGCCCGCCGCGCTGGCGCCGTCGCGCCTTGCCTATGTGATCTATACCTCGGGCACCACCGGGCGGCCCAAAGGGGTGGAAATCGAACACCGCGCGATTGCCAATCTGGTTGCGGGCGATCTGGCCGAATTCGGCCTGGGGCCGGGTGATCGCGTGGTGCAGGGATCGTCCACCGCCTATGATTCCTCGCTTGAGGAAATCTGGCTGGCGCTGGCCAGCGGGGCGACGCTGGTGGTGATGGACGACCGCGCCGCGCGCGCCGGGCCCGATGTGATCGGCTGGTTGCAGGCCGAACGCGCCAGCGTGTTCTGCCCGCCGCCGACGCTGCTGCGATCATCGGGCTGTGCCGACCCCGTGGCGGCGCTGCCCGATCTGCGGCTGCTCTATGTCGGTGGCGAAGCGCTGGCGCAGGACCTGGCCGATCTGTGGGCGCGCGGGCGGCGCATGGTCAATGGCTATGGCCCGACCGAATGCGCGGTAACCTGTTTGCGCTGCGATGTTATCCCCGGCCAGCCGGTCGGGATCGGCCGCGCGGTACCGGGGATGACCGCCGTGGTGCTCGACGAGGCGGGGCAGCCGGTCGCTCCCGGGGTGCAGGGTGAACTGGCGATGGGCGGCGCCGGGCTGGCGCGCGGATACCGCCGCCGCGCTGATCTGACCGCCGAAAAATTCATCGACCATCCGGTGTTCGGGCGGCTCTATCGCACCGGCGATCTGGTCGAATGCGGCGCCGACGGGGTGATCTATTACCACGGGCGGATCGACGCGCAGGTCAAGATTCGCGGCTATCGCGTCGAACTGGGCGAAATCGAGGCGCGGCTGGCCGCCGAACCCGGGGTGCGCGCCGCCGCGGTGCGCATCCAGCAGCGCGGTGCCGCGGCCGATCTGGTCGGCTTTGTCGTGCCCGCCGATCCGGCGCAAGTGCCCGATGGCGATGCCCTGCGCGCCAGTCTGGCGCGGCAGGTGCCCGCCTATATGGTGCCGGTGCAGATCGCGCCGATCGCCGCGCTGCCGACCACCGTTGGCGGCAAACTCGATCGCGCGCGCCTGCCCGAACTGACATTGGCCGCCAGCGCCGGCACCCGCCCGGTGATCGCGCCCGCCGGCACGCTGGAAACGCTGATCGCCGATGCGGTCGGCAGCGTGCTGCACCGCGACGGCACGGTGTCGGTCGCGGATGATTTCTTTGCCGATCTTGGCGGCGATTCGCTCAGCGCCGCGCTGCTGGTCACGCTGTTGCGCGATGATCCGCGCACGCAATGGGTTACCGTCAGCGATATTTACGAGGCGCGCACCGTGCGCGCGCTGGCACAGGCCGCGCATGCGCTGGTTGAGGGCGATGGCGTGCGCCCGGCCGAGCTTGATCAGCCGCGCGAGGGCGTGGCGCGGCCGGCCTTGGCCACCGTGGTGCAGGTGCTGTGGCTGGCGGTCGAACTGACCGTGGGCGGGTGGGTCGGCTGGGCGATGGCGTTCCGGCTGTTTCCGCTGGTCTATGCCCGGCTCGGGGTGGTCGGGCTGGTCGCGGTCGGGCCGCTGCTCGCGCTGGCCTCGCTGGCGGTCTATCTGCCGCTGGCGGTGGGTCTGGCGGTTGCGGCCAAACGGGTGTTGATCGGGCGCTATCGGCCGATCCGCGCGCCGGTGTGGAGCGCGTGGTATCTGCGCCACTGGATCGTGCTGGCGGTGGCGCGGCTGATCCCCTGGCCGCTGATCGCCGGATCGCAGGTGCAACTGGCGGTGCTGCGCGCGCTCGGGGCGCGGATCGGGCAGGGGGTGCATATCCATCGCGGGGTCGATCTGGCGCGCGGCGGGTGGGATTTGCTCGACATCGGCGATCATGTCGCGATCGGCCAGGATGCGATCATCGGGCTGACCCAGCTTGATCGCGGCGATCTGGTGGTCGGCCCGGTGGTGATCGAAAGCGGCGCCACGCTGCTGACCCGCGCCACGGTCGGCGGCTGGTGCCGGGTCGGCGCGGGCAGCGAATTGACCGCGCTGTCCTCGCTCAATTCCGGGCAGGTGATCCCCGCCGGCGAGCGCTGGGCCGGGGTGCCGGCGCGCGCCGTCGGGCCGGCACCGCTGGCGCAAGCGGCGCCCGGCGATGCGCTGCCGGCGCGGCTGTGGGATCTGATCGTGGTGATCGGCGAAGCGGGCTTGAGCCTCGCCGCGCTGGTGCCGGTGCAGATCCTCGCGCTCGGGCTGTGCTGGCTGACCGGCACGCGCAGCAGCGATCTGTGGTACTGGGCACAGCATCCCGCGCTGTTCACCCGCACCGGGCTGGTGGTGATCGCGCTGACGATGGGCTCGGTGCCGGTCACGCTGGTGACCACCGCGCTGTTGATGCGGCTGATCGGGCGGGTCCAGCCGGGCACGGTCTCGCGGTGGAGCGCGGCCTATGCGCGCGCCTGGCTCAAGGCCGGATTGCTGCGGGTATCGGGCGAATGGCTGACCGGCACGCTGTTCTGGCCGCGCTGGCTGCGGTTGGCGGGGATGGCGGTCGGCGCCAAGTGCGAAATCAGCACGATTATCGATGTCGTGCCCGAACTGGTGACGATCGGGCCGGAAACCTTCTTTGCCGATGGTATCTATCTGGGCGGCGGCACGGTGCGGCGCGGCACGGTCGAACTGGGCCATACCCGGCTGGGCCGCGCGACGTTTCTGGGCAACCACGTGGTGGTGCCGCCGGGCGAACATTTGCCCGATGATATCCTGATCGGCATCGCCACCCCGGCGGCGGCGGCAGAGATCACTGCGCACCACGCCCGGTTTGGCCACCCCGCGTTTGATCTGCCGCGCCGCGAAATTGTCGAGGTTGATCGGTCGCTCACGCTCGATCCTTCGCCGATTCGCTATGCCAGCCGGCTGTTCTGGGAACTGGCGCGGTTTGCCCTGCCGCTGCTGCCGCTGCTGCTGACGGTGCTGTGGTATCGTCTGCTCGCGCTGGGCGATGGCGCGGTGTCGCCGCTGGTGTTTGCGCTGGGGGTGATCCCGCTCGCCGCGCTGGTGCCGCTGGTGGCGCTGTGCCTGGGCGTGCTGGTGCTCAAATGGCTGCTGATCGGGCGGGCGCGGCCTGGCCAGCATCCGCTGTGGTCGTGCTGGTGCAGCCGCTGGGATTATCTCTATGTCGCCTGGGCGCGCTGGGCGGCGCCAGTGCTGCGCCGGCTCGAAGGCACGCTGCTGCTGCCGGTCTATCTGCGCGCGATGGGGCTCAAGATCGGCCGGCGCGCGGTGCTGGGGCCGCAATTTGCCCAGATCGTCGATCCCGACATGATCGAAATCGGCGATGGCGCCACCGTTTCGGCATTCTTTCAGGCGCATACTTTTGAAGACCGCGTGCTCAAGACCGACCGCGTGGTGATCGGCGCCGGGGCCACGCTCGCCCCGGCCACCGTGCCGCTCTATGGCGCGGTGATCGATGCGCGCACCCATGTCGGCGCCGGCAGCGTGATCATGAAGCGCGAACATCTGCTGCCCGGCCTGCGCTATCAGGGGGTGCCGACGCGGGTGGCCGGCGAAGAAGCGCCGATGTCGTAAAATCGCGACGCGATGTCGCGAAATGATGTCGCGTTGGCCGATCGCCGGCTATGGTGCGCCGGTCGTTCAGGCAAAAGGCGTGGCCATCATGAATTTCGAACCGTTCATCACGTGTGCCGTTACCGGCGCGGGCGAAACCGCCGACAAGCACCCCGATCTGCCGATCACCCCGGCGCAGATCGCCGATGCGGCGATCGAGGCGGCCGAAGCGGGCGCGGCGATCGCGCATATCCACGTGCGCGACCCCGCCACCGGCAAAGGCTCGCGCGATCCGGCGCTCTATCGCGAAGTGGTCGAACGCATCCGCGCCTCGTCCACCGACGTGATCATCAATCTGACCGCCGGGATGGGCGGCGATATCGTGTTTGGCCCCGGCGAAACCCCGCTGCCGCTCGATCCCGCCGGCACCGACATGGTCGGGCCGATCGAACGGCTGGTGCATGTTACCGAACTGCTGCCCGAAATCTGCACGCTCGATTGCGGCACGATGAATTTTGCCGCCGGCGACTATGTCATGACCAATACCCCGGGCATGCTGCGCACAATGGCGCGCCATGTGCAATCGCTGGGGGTGCGGCCCGAACTTGAAGTGTTTGATACCGGCCATCTGGTGTTTGTGAAGCAGCTGATCCGCGAAGGGCTGCTCGATGATCCGGTGATGATCCAGCTGTGCATGGGCATCCCCTATGGCGCCCCCGATGATCCGCTGACGACGATGGCGATGGTTCACCAGATGCCGGCCGGGGCGATTTTCAGCGGGTTTTCGATCGGCCGCCATCAATTGCCCTATGTCGCGATGGCGGCGCTGGCCGGCGGCAATGTCCGCGTCGGGCTGGAAGACAATCTCTATCTCGGGCGCGGGCAATTGGCCAGCAACGGCGATCTGGTCAGCCGCGCGCGCATCGTGCTCGAAGGCATGGGCGCCCGCCTGCTTGGCCCCGCCGAAGTGCGCGCCAAGCTGAACCTGACCAAGCGCTGACAGGACGAACCGCGATGAACGAAGACACGGGCATCCGCACGATCGGGTTGGTCGGCGGCGGGGTGATCGGCGCGGGCTGGGCGGCGCGGTTCGCGCTGGCCGGCTATGACGTGGCGATCTATGATCCCGATCCGGCGATCGCGCGCAAGCTGGCCGAAGTCATGGCCAATGCCCGTCGCGCGCAAGGCCGCCTGCTCGGCGCGCTGTTGCCGCGCGAAGGCCATGTGCGCGTGGCCGCCAGTCTGGCCGATGCGGTGGCCGGGGCCGACTTCATCCAGGAAAGCCTGCCTGAAGTCGAAACGCTCAAACAGCGCGTGCTCGGCGAGATCGAGGCGGCGGCGCGGCCCGATGTGGTGATCGCCAGCTCGACCTCGGGGCTGCTGCCCAGCCGGTTGCAGGCGGGCATGGCGCACCCCGAACGGCTGGTGGTCGGCCACCCGTTCAACCCGGTCTATCTGCTGCCGCTGGTCGAAGTGTGCGGCGGGGATCGCACCGTGCAGGCGACCAAAGACAAGGCCGCCGCGCTCTATACCGCCTGCGGCATGCAGGTGCTGCACGTGCGGGTGGAAATCGACGGGTTCATCGCCGATCGCCTGCTCGAAGCGCTGTGGCGCGAGGCGCTGTGGCTGGTCAACGACGGCATCGCCACCACCGCCGAAATCGACGATGCGATCCGCTATGGCGCCGGGCTGCGCTGGTCGTTCATGGGCACCTTTCTGGTCTATCGGCTGGCCGGGGGCGAAGCGGGGATGCGCCATTTCATGAGCCAGTTCGGCCCCGCGCTGAAGCTGCCGTGGACCAAGCTCGAAGCCTGCGAATTGACCGACGACCTGCTCGAAGCGATCGTCGCGCAATCGGATGATCAGGCCGGCGCGATCGGCCTGCGCGAATACGAGGCCAAGCGCGATGATTGCCTGGTCGATGTCATGGCCGCGCTCGCCGGCAATGACTTTGCCGCCGGGGCCACGCTCAAGGCGCATGCCGCCCGGCTCGCCGCGCGCCAGCCGGTGCCGGCCGCGCCCGCCGGTGCCCCGGTGCTGTTGACCACCCCGGTCGATCGCGCGTGGATCGATTACAACGGGCACATGACCGAATGGGCCTATCTCAAGCTGTTTGGCGATACCACCGATGTGCTGCTGGCGCGGATCGGCGCGGGGCACGACTATGTCGCGGCGGGGCATTCGTTCTATACCGTCGAAAGCCACTTGCGCCATCTTGGCCAGGCGCGGCTGGGCGAACGGCTGCGGGTGACCACGCAAGTGCTCGGCGCCGATGCCAAGCGACTGCATATCTGGCACGCGATGCTGCTCGATGATGGCACGGTGATCGCCACTGCCGAACACATGCTGGTCCATGTGAACGCGGCGGCGGAAAAATCGGCGGCGATGCTCCCATCTGTTGCCGCCAATGTCGCCAGCTGGGTTGCCGATCACGCCGCGCTGCCCCGGCCCGAAGCCGCCGGCCGGCGCATCGCGCTGCCGGGCTGATCAGCCGCGCTGTTGCGCCGCGAACCACGGGATCAGGCGTTCGATCGCCTGTTCGATCAGCGGCGTGGCGACGGCAAAGCTCAGCCGGATGAAGCGGTGGCCTTCGACCGGGTCGAAATCGACCCCCGGGGCGATCGCCACGCCGGTATCGCGCACCAGCCGCATCGCGAAATCGAGGCTGTCGTCGGTCAGATGCCCGACATCGGCCCAGATATAGAACGCGCCATCGGGCGGGGCGATGCGGTTCAACCCCAAGGCCGGCAGCGCCGCCAGCAGCAGATCGCGGTTGCGCGCATAAGTCGCCACATGGCCCTGCAATTCGGCGTCCTGATCAAACGCGACCAGCCCGGCCTGCTGGCTGAGCACCGGCGGGGTGAGGAACAGGTTGCCCATCCGCGCATTGGCCTGTTCGATCAGGTCTTCGGGCACCACCAGCCAGCCCAGCCGCCAGCCGGGCATGCTGAAATATTTGGAAAAGCTGTTCACCACCAGCGCGTCGGGGGCGAATTGCAGCACGCTGGGTGCCTCGGCGCCAAAGGTGATGCCGTGATAGATTTCATCGGCGATCACGCGGATGCCGCGCGCGCGGCACACCGCCGCGATACGCTGCAATTCGTCGCGCGCGATCACCGTGCCGGTGGGGTTGGCCGGGCTGGCCAGGATCACCGCCGCCGGCGCCGGATCGAGCGCGGCCAGCGCCTCGGCATCAAGCTGATAGCGCCGATCGGGCCCGCACGGCACCTCGACCGGCTCCATGAACAGCGCGCGGGCATTGTTGCGATAGGCGACATAGCCGGGCCGGGCAAAGGCGATCTGCGCGCCGGGGCCGCCGCACAGCGACATCGCCATGACCAGCGCGGGCGAGGCGCCGCAAGTCAGCACGATGCGCGCCGGATCGACCGTGACGCCGTCGCGATCGTGGTAATGGCGGGCAATCCGCGCCTTCAGCTCGGCGCTTTGCCAATAGCCCAGCGGATCGCCATCGAGCGCGCGATGCGCCGCTGCCACCGCCGCCGCCGGGGCGCCGGTCGAGGGCTGGCCGAATTCCATGTGGATCACGCTGCGCCCTTGCGCGGCCAGGCGATGCGCCAGCGCCGAAACGGCAATGGCGTGAAACGGTTCAAGCTGGGCAATCATCGCGCGCCTCTAGCAGAGCAGTGGCGCGGACGAAACCGGCCTGATTGACATCGCCCCCCGGCGCGGCAAGCATGGCGCCGATAACGGCAGGCGGGATCGACCCGGCGCCCCCTTTGGAGAGATCGATGCACCCCACTACCCCGCCGCCCGGCCATCCGCCGGTGCAACCGCTGCTGACCGCGCTGGTGATCACCGTGATCGCGCTGGTGCTGATCATCGGCTTTGTCGTGATCGGCGCGCTGGTCCATGTCGTGCCTGTCTATGCCGGGTTTCTGTTGCTGTGGTACTGGACTTCGGTCACCCATTCCGATCTGCGCGCGCTGGCCCCGGCGGTGGTTGGCGCGCTGGCGGGCACCGGGTGCAGCTGGCTGCTGCAAACCGGCACGGTGATGGGCAGCATGCCGCTGGTGCTGGGCGCGCTGGGGCTGATGATCGTGGCGTTGTATCTGGTGATCGCCGGACGGCTGCCGCTGGTCTGCAATGCCGCAACGATGCTTTATATCACCGTGTTCAATGCGCCCTTGCTGCAAGGCCACGAAGACATGCGTCAGGCGATGATCGCCACCGTGCTGGGGCTGATCTGGTTCGGCGTGACAATCGGCGGCCTGTCGCGGCTGACCCCGCAACCCGCCGCAGCCTGACCAATCCTCCCCGGCACGGGGAGGGGGACCAGCGAAGCTGGTGGAGGGGCGGCGGTGCCAGGCGCAAGATCGCCATGACGCGCCCTGGCGATAAGCGGAAGGCGCGTATTTTCGGTGTTGTACCCGGCCGCGAAGCCCCTCCACCGCCTTTCAGGCGGTCCCCCTCCCCGGGCCGGGGAGGATTGGCGCGATCGCCTAGGATCCGGTGAAGGCGGGCAGGCGGCGCAGCAGGTTGTAGGCATCGACCACGGCGCCCAGCGCGGCTTCGTGGCTGCGGTCGCCGCCGTTGCGATCGGGGTGATAGCGGCGGACCAGTTCGGAATAGCGCGCGCGCAAGGTGCGCCGGTCGGCATCGAACGCGAGGCCCAGCGTGTCATAGGCGGCGCGGGTGGCGGGGTCGATGCCGGCGCGGGCGGCGGCCTGGGCGCGGCGCCAGTCGCCGGCGCGGGCGCGGGCGCGCGCGGCAATCGCGTCGAGCGGGTCGGCGTGGTCGGCCCAGCGTGGCGGTTCGTCGATCCCGGCGGTGGGGCGAAAGGCGCGGGTTTCGGTGGCCCAGCCGGCCAGCGGCGATTGCGCGCGGGCGATCTGTTCGGGGGTCATCCCGGCAAAGAAATCATAACCCTGGTTGAACGCGCGGACATGTTCGAGACAGAACCAGCGGTAATGGCCCGGCCCGTCAAACCCTGCTGCACGCGGCCCCGGTGCGCGGAATTCGCCCGGTTCGGGGCAGCCCGGTGCCTCGCAAGCGCGGGCGCTGTTGCGCACGCGGCCGTGGAATCGATCCTGTTTCATGCGCTTGCTGCCATGCAATGATTGCGCCTATGATACCAGTCATGACCGGACCAATTGCCCTTGAAATCACCAACCTGCTCACCGACGCCTTTGCGCCCGCCTGGCTCGAGGTAATCAACGACAGCGAGCATCACCATGGCCATGCCGGGCACGACGGATCGGGCGAATCGCACTTTACCGTGGTGATCGCGGCGGCCGCGTTTGCCGGGCGATCGCGGTTGCAGCGCCAGCGCGCGGTGCTGGCGGCGCTGGGCGATATTCCCGGGCAGCGCGTCCATGCGCTGGCGATCCGCGCCAGCGCGCCTACAGAACTGGAACCGCGCTGATGACCTTTGCCGGGCAAGTTGCATGGATTACCGGGGCCTCGTCGGGGATCGGCGCCGCACTGGCGCGGGCGCTGGCCGGGGCGGGGGCGCACTGCGTGCTGTCGGGGCGGCGGCGCGATGCGCTCGATGCGCTGGCCGCCGAGCTGCCCACCGCCAGCCTGGTGCTGCCGTTTGAAAGCACCGACCGCGACGCGATGATGGCGGCTTGCGCGCAGGCGCAGGCGTTTGCCGCCGCGCACAGCGGCGGGATCGACGTCCTGGTCAACAATGCCGGGATCTCGCAGCGTTCGCTCGCCGCCGATACCGCGATGGTGGTCTATGACCGGATCATCGCGGTCGATCTGCTGGCGCCGATCGCGCTCACCCAGGCGGTCTTGCCGGGCATGCTGGCGCGCGGATCGGGGCGGATCGTGATGATCTCGAGCGTTGCCGGCAAAGTCGGCGTGCCGATGCGCACCGCCTATTGCGCGGCAAAGTTCGGGCTGATCGGCTATGCCGATGCCTTGCGCGCCGAAGTCGCGGCACTGGGCGTGCAGGTCCATGTCGTCGCGCCCGGATCGGTGCGCACCGAAGTATCGCGCAATGCGCTGTCGGCCGATGGCAGCGCGCGCGGGGTCAGCGACCGGGCGATCGACAACGGGCTCGATCCCGACGCGGTGGCCGCCGACATGCTGGCGCGGATCGCGGCGGGCGAGCGCGAGATCGTGATCGCCACCGGGATCGAGCAGCAAATGGGCGAAACGCGCCGCACCCCCGATGCGCTGTTTGACCAGATCGCCGCGCTGGCGGTGGGCTACGCCGAGCGGATGGCGCGCTGATGCGCGGGCTGCTGCGCGACCGGCGCGGCGGCCATGCCCAGGTCGCCAATATCGAACTGTTTTTCGACCTGGTCTATGTCTTTGCGATCACCCAGATCGCGCTGTTCATGCGCAGCCATGCCGATGCGATCGGGCTGGTGCAGGCGGCGCTGCTGTTTGCGGCGGTGTGGTGGGCGTGGATCTATACCGCGTGGGGCACCAATTGGGCCAATCCCGATACGGTGCCGGTGCGGCTGATGCTGGTGGCGGCGATGCTGGCCAGCCTGATCATGGCGGTGGTGCTGCCGCATGCGTTTGACAGCCGCTCGGCCGCGCTGGTGTTCGCCGCGGCCTATTGCGCGCTGCAAGTGGGGCGCAGCGGGTTTATCGTGATCGCCATGCTGCACGACAGCCCGTCGGGCGCGCGCAACATGGCGCGGGTTACCGCGTGGTTCGGCTATGCCCTGCCGCTGTGGCTGGGTGGCGCGCTGGCCGGCCCCGGCGCGGCGCAGGTGGCGGCCTGGGCGGCGGCGCTGGCGATCGAATATACCGGTCCTTTCGCGCTGTTTCGCACGCCGTGGCTGGGCCGGTCGAGCGGCGCCGACTGGGACATTTCGGGCAGCCACATGGCCGAACGCGCCTCGCTGTTTGTGCTGATCGCGCTGGGCGAAGGGATTGTTGTCACCGGCACCGCGTTTGCCGGGGCGGCGGGCGATCGCGCGGCGGTGCTGGCGCTGCTCGCCTGCTTTGCCAACAGCGCGCTGCTGTGGTGGATCTATTTCGATCTCGGTGCCGAACGCGGTGCGCGCCATATCGCGCAGAGCGACAATGTCGGCCGCATCGCCCGCAATGCCTATACCTATCTGCACATGCCGATCGTCGGCGGGGTGGTCGCCACTGCGGTTGCCGATGCCGGGCTGATGGCGGCGCCCGGTGCGGCGGCGACCCCGGCGCTGATCGGCGCGGGTGGCCTGGGGATGATCGCCTATCTGGCCGCGCTGGCGCTGTTCAAGCGCGCGTCGAGCCCGCGTGGCAATCCGCCGCTCAGCCATCTGGTCGGGCTGGCGCTGCTGGCGGGGGTGATCGCGTGGTGGTGGCTGGCCGGGGGCAGCGCGATCGGCTTTGCCGCGGCCGGCGATGGCGTGCTGCTGATCGTGGCGATCTGGGAATGGGGATCGTTCCACGGCGGCTGGATCGAGCGCATCGGGCGCTGGCGCCAGGCCGTAACGCGATAAAAAAGGGGGGCGGAAATCCGCCCCCCTTTCGCGCAATCGGAACGGGTCCGATTACTTGATTTCGACGGTGCCGCCGGCTTCTTCGATCTTCTTCTTGATTTCTTCGGCTTCGGCCTTCGACACGCCTTCCTTGACCGCCTTCGGAGCGGCTTCGACCAGCGCCTTGGCTTCGGTCAGGCCCAGCGCGGTGATCGCACGGACTTCCTTGATGACCTGGATCTTCTTGCCGCCGTCGCCGGTCAGGATGACGTCGAATTCGGTCTTTTCTTCAACCGCAGCAGCAGCTTCGCCACCGGCAGCAGGCGCGGCCACGGCAACGGCAGCAGCGGCGCTGACGCCCCATGCTTCTTCCAGCGCCTTGGCGAGGTCGGCGGCTTCAAGCACGGTCAGCTTGGACAGTTCGGCAACGAGATTGGCGATATCAGCCATGATGGTAACTCCTGAAAACAAAACGATGTGGGGTGCCCGGATGGTCCGGGACAAACGGGGGTATTACCGGTCTTACGCGGCATCCTTTTCGGCATAGGCGGCAAAGACGCGCGCCAGCTTGGCCGCCGGAGCGGTAACAACCTGGGCGATCTTGGTCGCCGGAGCCTGAACGAGGCCGATCAGCTTTGCGCGCAGTTCATCAAGCGACGGCATCGTGGCGAGCGCCTTGATTCCGTCGGCATTGAGCACTTGCGCACCCATCCCGCCACCCACGATCTCGATCTTGTCGCAGGTCTTGGCAAATTCGACGATCGCCTTTGCCGCAGCAACGGGATCGGCCGAAGCGGCCACCGCGGTCGGGCCGGTGAACATGTCACCAATCCCGGCGTAGTCGGTGTCCTGGATGGCCAGCTTGGCAAGACGGTTCTTCGCAACCTTGTAGGTCGCCCCGACTTCGCGGATCTTGGCGCGCAGGGCGGTGGATTGCGCCACCGTCATGCCGAGGTTGCGGGTGATCACCACCGCGCCGGCCTCGCCAAACACACCGTGAAGATAGGCGACCGAATCGGCTTTTTGCGAACGATCCATGCCTTACTCCTTCACAAATGGCCGCCCCCGAACCGGGCACGGCCGACTCCAAACGCCCGCACCGGAAAATCCGGCACAGGACACGAGTCCGTATCGACAAGGAAAAAGAGGATGCGCGAACGCACAAAGGCTGCCCGGTTGCGGCCGCATTGCGGACCTTGGGCACCTGAAACACTCGTTTTCCCGCCTAGGCCGGATGATTAAGCCACCGCGGTGGCACCGGCTGTCTCGGACGGTTGATCGGGCGCGAACGCCCGGTCAGGAGCGGGCCATTAGCAGGATGGGGCGCGGAGTCAAGCGGCGGCGGCTCGCGGGTGCCGCCATTTGCTGATTCATTCTTGAGAAGGAAACTGTTTCATCTTAATTTGTGAATATTCGTTAAAAAATAACAATAGACCATGCTGATTGTATGTGAAATTATATCCGCTTGGAGGGAAATTTATGAATAAATCGATTTAATCTTATCGATATTTTTTTAATCAACAAATGCCTCACTAAGGCGGGTCCGCCCCTTCTTGAAGGCTGTTCGAATGATCAGTTCAAGAAAGTGGACGTTATTAACGTTCCTGTAGGAGAGGTTGCATGATGTCCTGGATCCGGATGGTCCGTGAAGGATCAGTGAACCGTCGTGTGAGCTTACCGACATCTCGGACCAAGGAATCGTAACGTCTTCCTGGCTAAAAAACTTGTTTCGCTTGAGGACCACCGTGTCATTGCCGATAACTGCGTTTCCGAATTGAATAGTCCTGCCTTCAGCAAGCGTATCAACAATCCTGGTTAGAATCTGCTCGGCGATAGCTTTCCACTGCCTGTTCGTGAAGGCTTCAAAAATCTTCCCGTTCCTGAATGTTACGACCGCTGTGCGGCGCAAGTCACCCCAGGCGATGAGATAATCCGTGCCAGTAGGTACGCCATTGACCGAACGGCGGACAGCACCCCACCGGGCGTGGGTTATTGTCTCGAGAGGATAATGCTCGCCATTCCATGACATGCCGAAGCCGTCGATAGAAAGTTGCGACTGACCGATCAGTCCGATGTTTGCTGTATAGGCCAGGTCTTCATGGCGCTGTTGGCGCTGCGCAGCCAGATCCTCAAGCGCAGCAATGTCTTGTGCAACCCTGCTGGCAATCCGTGGAATAGCCTGAAATCGTGCGTCCAATAGAGTCGAAATGCGCTGCGAGATTTCAAGTAGTTTGTGTTCATTGTAAAGATCAATTGACAGACTGCGTATGTCTAGGGCCAATGACTCCGATTCCTCGTCGGCGCGACCGCGCGAGGTTGCGCTTAGTTGGATCGGACGGGTGACCTTTTCCCATGTGTCCAAGAGCTCCGTGAGCGCTGAAATCAGCGGTTCCAGCGCATCAGGGCGTGACCCGGCGAGGCTGCGCGCTTTCGCAGTGACTTTCTCCGCAGCCTCTAATTCTAGCTTGATGAACGGCTGTGCGCGGAGTGCGTAGTCGTCGATCACTTCATGCAGCAGCCGAGGGAAACGGCCCTGGTTTTGCACAAGATCAACCAAGTTGTTCAATGCTTCGACCAAAATCAGGCTTGGCGTCGCGGCGAGCATATCAGCAATTGCCCTGCGCCATTCTTGCCTGCGGTCGATAAGCGCATTGTCGACGATGTCCACAGACGTTATCGCAGGGAAACCAGCGATCTCTCGGTCTTCGTTAATCTCACGGATCAGCAAATCTGATGAAATATCTTCTGCGTCAGTTGTGATCGTGTCCATTAAACGGATTAGTTGATCCTTTGATGGTGCGCTTACGTGCGCCGCGACGGCAATACAGGCATTTATTCGGGCCACGCCTGCAAGCGGAAAATCGTCGAGTTCATCAAGGCTTTTGGCCAACAAAGCGCGGGAAGCCGTGTTGGGTGAGGTGCCTGGAAACCAGGCCAGCTCAGCCTCGATACGGCGGCGAGGATTGGTCAGCACAGCGCAAGCAGCACGACATCTGTCGGCATCGATCGTCAATGAGCGGTCTTCGGCCGCTTCCATTATTCTCTCGCGGTCATCCCGTGTCGTTACCTCGAGGATGGCGAAAGGGTTGGCTGCTATCGCAGTACCTTCCTTCAGATCACTCGACACGGTCTTTCCCCTCGATTTCCAGTGCCGCACGCCGGGCGGCGATTTGGAGGTCGGCTGTTTCCTTATCGCTGGTCATAAACGAGCGCTGGTAGCAACGACTGTTGAAGTCATTGACGTTCATGTTGAAGGTGTCGAGGTGGCGATTAAAGCGTTCGGGTTGGATGCCACGGATGCTTTCCATCTCGGATTGCTCGGCATCCATCCTGATCCTTTCCGCCAAGCAGTAGCGCAGTTCGGAAATGCTCAGCGGCGCGGTGCCGAGTGCCGGCTTTGTCAGAGTTTGTCCGTCATCCGCCGTCTCGGCTGGAGCCATTTGCGCAGGCGGAGGGGCCGGGTTGTCCGCACTGCCATTGGGCACCGAGGCTGTGTCGGCGACGATTTTTGGATCTGGCGTTTCCGTGTGAACCGCAGAGTTCACACCACTTGCGATGCAGGCCCTAACCGCAATGATCAGCCCGATCCCCAATACCCAGCCGCCAATTTTTTTCAGGCCTCCGAGGAGGGCCCCGCTGTCGCGATGAACCGGTGCGTTCGAACCGGTGCCATGGGCAGGCTGTGAAACTATGACTGGTGGGGGCTCGGCGGCAAGGCGGTCTGCTGCGGCGATTGCCGCATCCACGTTGGTCCGCAAGGACATCAAACCTTCAAAACCGCAGGTACTTTCGGCCATGTTCAAAACCCGATTCGTCTGCTGTTGCTCGCATCCCTTGAAGGACTTCGGGAAATGGCAAGGGCAACGTCCGCTTCGGTGATCTGGTCACGTGCTGAACGTGCTGCCAGTCTGCCTGCCTCTCTGACGACGTAGGCCACATCGGAAAGAGGGCGGCCGGCAAGATTTGTTGCGAGTTGCGCCAGATTCGGAAGGTCATGCGGGATGTCAGCAAGAAGTGATTCCAGCAGACCCTCTACCTCGGCGGCGCCAGCATGCTCAACATGGATCACATGGTCGAAGCGGCCGCGGCGTCTGATTGCGGGATCGATGAGGTCGATCTGGTTGGTCATCCCTATCACCAGCACTCGACTGGCGCTTGCTTCAGGTATCCGACGGAGGAATTCTGCTACCTCTTCAATACGATGTTGATCCGAACTCACACTTCGGTCAGCCAGAAAAGCATCCATCTCGTCGATAACAATCACAGAAGGCGCCGCCTTTTTGGCGGCGTTGAAGACTTCAGCGACCTTGCGGGATGTTTCGTGGATGTAAGGACTGGCGACGCTCGCAGCGTCGATTGAAAAGCTGGGCCAACCCAGATGTTCGATGAGCTTCTCAACGGCGAAAGTCTTTCCACAACCGGTCGGCCCTTCCAAGATGATGCCTCCCGGGAAACCGATGCCGAGTGCCGCATACCTGTCCTCGTTTGCGATGATATCGACCACATGCTCGTTGAAAAAATCGCCAAGTGCCTTGCGACCCGGAAGGCTGAAGGGCCCGGCAATTTTCGGTGTTGCAGCATTGCCCGATTTCGCTCTCGGCCGCTTTGAAGGCGAAGTCTGCCCGGTGATCTTTGTGACAATGCCAGCGGCGGCTGCGACTTTTTGAAGGTCCTCGATGTCGAATGAGGGTGTGATCCGCTCGAGCGCGACGACATCTGATGCAGACACATCGATGCCGCCGCTTAGATAGCGCCCCAGTGCCCAATCTTTATCGAGTGGCGGCCGGCCTTCGATTGTGAAAGTCACCATTAGCCTGGCGGTGCTGCTATATAGAGCTACCGAAAACTCTTTGGGCGTCACCTTGAGCGCTTCGGCGAACCGAATCGCTTCGCTCAGATTTCGTGGACGATCCAGTCGCCCGATTTCGTCGAAAACGGCTGGCTGTACAGTGACCCCGTATACATCTTCGCCGTAAACAAGTTCGTGCGAGGTGAACCCTGCTTTCTCCACTTCTTCTCGATGGCGAGCTTTGAAGAGCAAAGCGCGAGCGCCGCCCTTCAAAGCATGGAGCCAAAACACGCCATCTTGGCTAACCAAGAGCCGGCCGAGCCGCTCGCCCTGGGGCATCTCCAGCCCCTGCGGGAATGGCGATCCCAGCATCAGCCTCTCACGATATTGGTCATAGCGAGCATTTCCTCCTCACCAGTGCGAGTGAAGCGGAGTTGGTCGAGATGTATGAGTATCCTGCGCAGGCCGTCCAGATCTTGGTGTGCTAGTGCGGCCTGGCCTTGCTCTATAAGCTGCGCCCATTGGGCCTGATCCATAAACAATTCAGGACTCCGAGCCAGCCAGTGGTAGCGATCCACAATGAACTCGTCAGACCGCCAAAGCGCATCGATGTTTTTGCTCCTTAGATCGGCCAAATGGGCCTCAAAGTCATTGCCATTATTATCAATAGATTGCTGTGCTGTTCTGGCTAGCGCATCGAAAGCCTGCTGTTCTTCGGGCTGAGCAAATTCACGTGACCATTTGTTGAAATAATTGACGATGGAATCAAGATCAATCTGGCGGATAGTCTTAAGATGATCTTTGCGCAGTTCTGCAATCTCTTTTCGTGCTGCGCGAATCTCGTCTAACGCTTCCTTGGCTTCCTCTGGCACCGCTCGATCTGCATCTATCGCACCCGCCTTTGCAACTTTATCCCTGATCGCATCAATTCGATCATCGTCAACGTGTTTGGCGATCTCGTTGAGCCGTGAAACTGTCTCTTCGGCTTCGGTGGCCACAAGTGCTGCGGCCTGCGAGTAGTCAATGAGTGCATCTTGGCGCGTGTAATAATTATGACCGCTCGAAAAAGACTCTCCAATATCAGGAACTGAAATATCGAGCCGGATGTTGCCGCTGTCTGAGACAACGTACTCACATATAATTTCTGCGCCAACAGGAATTATTCCATTTTCGAGATCAGATCCTGAAACGCGAAAGTTCCCGATGAAAACATTGTCTTCAATCGGTTCTCTGATGTCGCCCTCCCACAGCTTGAAGTTCAGCGCGGCGGCGCTACCGGCGCGCAGGACCTCGCCTGCACGGAAGCTTGCGGAGCCCTTTTTCGGAAGCGGTTCACCAGCGCGGACAATCGTATGGAGGCCTCGGGCGCCGTTGCGGGATTCCAGCACCTCGATGCTGATCGTATGAGATGCGGGAATGGCGTCAATCTGCGCTGCGGTCCTGCTGATGATAATGCGGTCTTTGCCGATGGCTATGGGGCCGCCGGTGGCATCAAAGACAAAAATGCGGAACGCGTTCTCACCGGGCTTCGAAAGTGGCAGTTCCAGCAGCGCACCCTCACGCAGGGCCTTGCGCCCCGAAGACCAGCCGGTGTCGAGGCTATCGACCTGGAACTCGCCTTCGGCAGTGCCGACTTTTCTGGCGACAATCTTTGCTGAAGAGTCAGGTGTACGGGAAATGTAGGCAAACTCGAGTCCAGAGGACGATATTGAATTTCGGGAAGCCTTGCGTCCACGATGTTCATTCGCCCAATCGATCGATTCCGCAAAGATCGCGGCGCCTTCGGCGACCGCAGTCATCGGATTCACGTCCGTTGAGGCCGCAATGCCCAGTTCGAACGCAACTTTGTCTCGCAGCGGCTTGTACTGGGTCGGCCCCCCGACGAAGACAATCCTGTCGACGTCATGCGGGCCAATTCCAGCTTGATCGAGGGTTTGTCGTGCCGAGGCAACCGCGCGATCGAGTATTGGCTCAATCAATGCGTCGAGCCGCTTGCGGTCGAGCGCAATGTCAACATAGATTTCCTCACCAGAATGGTCGCGAATACCGATTTCGCTTTCGGAGAGGGCAACGACCGATTCCTCTGCATGTGATAGCTCGATCTTTGCTTTTTCCGCAGCCCAGGTGGCCATTCGAACTAGCGTGCGAAACTTTGGGTCCACGACGAAATCGTCACCCAGATCGAAGGTCTCGACGAGCCAGGGCTTTACCACTTCGTCGATCAGGGCTCGGTCAATGTCGCGCCCGCCACACATCTCTACCCCGCCATGCGCCAAGAGGCTGACGCGCCCTTTAAGGCTCTGCGCAATGGCAATGTCGAGCGTCCCGCCACCAAGGTCAAAGACAAGAAACGTGCCGTCCCTGTTGCGCTGTCGCATAACGCTCATGACGGCAGCCACTGGCTCCTGCATCAGTGCCACTCGGCCGATACCCGCTGCCTCGGCGGCAGCGAGTGTGGCGTCTTTCTGCATCTGATTAAAGGCTGCGGGAACGGTTATGACTGTTCCCGTGTCCGCCTCGTTCCGCATAGTTTCAGGCAGATAGCCAAAGACGGTGCGCAGGATTTCAGCAGAGCACTCCTCGGGCGTCATGGTCCGGTCGATAGCCGCAAGACGAATTGGGGTGCTGGTGCCCATCATCCGCTTGAAAAGAGTGGCCGCATTGTCCGGGTTGCGTGCAGCGTTGTTATAGGCTCGGCTACCAACAAATTTATTGCCCCGGCGGTCCAGGAATATCGCAGAGGGCGTGACGTCATGCTGCTCAGGGCTTTTGTAGAGGGTGACGGTCTGTCCGTCGAAGCTGGCGATGGCGCTATTCGTTGTGCCAAGATCGATGCCGACGTATTCCACGTTCTACCTCTTCACTTCCGGAGCATCATAGTGCCGGTGCGGCGGATGCCGTTGGGGCCCATAACAATCGGTTCCATCATATGATCGACGTATAGCACGTCATCTGGCCCGAAATCTGCGGCGTTCAGTGCTGTGGCTGCCATACCCTCTTGATAGCGTTCCCCATCCAGATCGACGATGCGCAGGCCGAGCGGGGCGAGGCATTCGGAGATTTTTCGTTGAAAGTAACGGACTTGGTTGGACTGGCGAGATGCTGCCTTGATGTCGCGCGGATCGATTGAGCGCTGGAACATCCTGGAGAATCGCCAACTCTCGACTGCGAGGCTGATCAGGAGATCATCGACATCGATCGATTCGGAATTTTCCAAGACAAGCCCCATTCGGATTTTCAGCAAAATGGCGTCCCAAACTTATTGGGTTTATGTGTCCAAACCGTTATTAAAAATGCACTGAGCGGACAATAAGGTTTTGGCTGAACCAGCCATTCCGGCGGTGGTCTGGCGTATGAAAAAATTGGTTGCTGGGCGTAAATATCGTTTATCGCCGAATTTTTCCGAACACAGGGTTTGCAAAATGCATGGCTTCCGAAGCGGCACCCCGTGCGCGGCTTGCCTGCCCATGCGGGCTATGTCCGCTGCGCCCACACCGATTGCGCTTGCGCTGGTGGGGATCTGATTGTTTGCCAACTAAAGAAAAATGGGAGAGCCTATCAATGGCAAAAGGGCAAGCTATCGTATTGGCATAGGATCGGTGGGCCGCAAGCGCATCTCCCCGCCTGCCAGCGTGCCGTTGCGCCAGTGCAACACCCTGCCGGCCCCGCGTCGAAATCGCCCACTTTGCCAGTTGACTTCGTTTGCTTTGCATACAAACATGTGAGCGACACATACAAATTGTGCGCAATCTGACGGTGCTGCCCGCGACAGGGTCGGCCGTTGATGAGGGAGAGCTGAGCATGAAACGACCAATCGCAATTTTGGCTGGCGTCGCGCTGGGTGTGATGATCACCGCCAGCGCCCAGGCACAGACCGCTGCGGCCGCGCCCGCCGCCGCCACCCCGCCCGAAGGCGGCATTCAGGAAATCGTGGTTACCGCGCAAAAGCGCAGCGAAAACATCCAGTCGGTGCCGATCGCGATCAGCGCGTTTACCGCCGGTGCGCTGAAAGAGCGCGGCGTCAACGACGTGTCGCAACTGACCGCGTTTGCCCCCAACGTCACGCTTGATGCCTCGACGCCGTTTTCGGGATCGTCGGCGGTGCTCGGCGCGTCGATCCGCGGGGTCGGATCGGCCGACTTTGCCTTCAACATCGATCCCGCCGTCGGCGTCTATCTCGACGGGGTGTTCCTCGGCCGGTCGATCGGCGCCAACCAGGACTTGCTCGACGTTGACCGCATCGAAGTGCTCAAAGGGCCGCAGGGCACGCTGTTCGGGCGCAATTCGACCGGCGGCGCGATCAGCATCGTCACCCATGAGCCGGGCGATACGTTCCGCTTTGTCGGCGATTTCACCACCGGCAGCTACAACCGGCTGCAGACCCGCGCGACGATGGACGTGCCGCTGGCCGAAGGGCTGACCTCGTCGATCACTTTTGGCGAGATGACGCGCGACGGGTACCAGTACCGCATTCCCTATCCGGGCGCCTATGTCACCGATCAGTTCACCGCGTTCAACGCGGCGGGCTATGGCGCCGGCGACAACCGCCAGGGCGGCGATGACAACTGGAGCACCCGGATCAAGCTGAAATACGTGTCCGGCACGTTCAAGGCGGTGCTCTCGTTCGATTATACCCATATCAGCCAGGAAGCGACGCCCAACTCGCTGCTCGGCACGTTCACGTCCGGCCCCAATGTCACCAATTCGTTTGGCGGGCTTTCGGCCAACGACCTTGGCCCGGCCGAAGGCGCGCCGACCCAGACCGCCTTGCAGATCATCCCCGGCGGGGGCGGCACCAATTTCCTCGGGCTGTACAATTTCTGCATCGGCGCCAGTCCGTCGGATATTTCGGCGCGCAACCTGCAAAACGTCTGCGGGCCGCGTTCGGGGATCAATGGCTACAACACGCTGCCGGCGCTGGCCGGGGCGGCGGCCAATGGCTATGTCCCCTATGGCAACCAGTTCATCACCGGCAATCCCGACACGACCTATTCGCAGGGCGAAAACTATTCGCATGTGAAACAGTACGGGATCGGCCTGGCGCTGGAAACGCGCATCGGCAGCGCCACGCTGAAATCGACCACCTCGTATCGCCAGGTCGATCTCAACGCCGGGCTGGATGACAGCGGATCGCCGCTCAACATGCTGACGCTGTCGTTCACCGTCGATCAGCACCAGTGGAGCCAGGAATTCCAGCTGTCGGGCAAGGCGCTGGCCGACAAGCTGAATTACGTGTTCGGGATTTACGGCTTCAACGAAGTTGGCAACCTGCACGACTGGGTGACGTTTGATGACGGGCTGTTGCAGGTCGATGGTCCGGGCCGGATCAACACGCTGGCGCTGGCGAGCTATGGCCAGGTCGATTACAAGCTGAGCGATCTGATCAGCTTTACCCTCGGTGGGCGGTTTACCCACGAGCACAAGAACTATTACGGCTTCCAGGCCGACGACAACGCATTCAATTACAAGCTGTTCAACTGCGTGCCGCCCGACACCGGCTATGCCATCCCCGGCGTGCTGTCTTGCCAGGCCTATACCGGGTTCCCCCGCGCGGGCCAGCCGCTGGTCTATTACCCCGCTGGTCCGGACAGCGCGATCTACAACAATTTCACGCCAAAGGCGGGGATCCAGGCGCATTTCAACCGCGACGTGATGGGCTATTTCACCTGGTCGCGCGGCTACAAGTCGGGCGGGTGGACCACGCGTCTGTCCAATCCGCTGCCGCAGGCACCCGAATTCGGGCCTGAAAAAGTGCAGAGCTTTGAACTGGGCGTGAAATCGACCTGGCTCGATCACCACCTGCAAGTGAATGCGGCGGTGTTCGACAGCGAGTACAACGGCATCCAGCTCAACGAGCAGGTCGGTCTGTCGCCGACGGTGGAAAACCTCGGCAAGGCGCAGATCAAGGGCGCCGAGCTTGAAACTACCATCGCGCCGGGCGGCGGGTTCACGCTGGCGGGTTCGCTGTCGTACCTCGATGCGCATTATTCGTACGTCTGCGGCGAAAACAACGTGTTCGAGGATTTCTGCGGCGGGCAGAGCGCCTATATCGCGCCCAACTCGATTTCCGCGGGGATCTACGCCGGGGCCGATCTGCCCAAGGCGCCGCACTGGAAGACCAACCTGTCGCCCAGCTATGCGATTCTCTTGCCGAATGACCACGGCAAAGTCGTGCTGGCGGCGGACTGGACGTATACCTCCAGCATGCGCAACGATTCGCCGGGCACGTTCCTGATGTGGCGCACCGCGACCAACATGATCAACGCCAGCGTCGCCTTCAAGGCGCCGAGCGGCAATTGGGATGTGACCATCGGCGGCACCAACCTGACCAATCAGCGCTACCTGATCACCGGGCAATCGAACCTGGCGGCGGGGATCGTCAGCGGTACCTACAACCGTCCGGCCGAATGGTATGCCCGGCTTGGCGTGAAATTCTGATCATCAGACCGACGGGTCGCGATGAGGCGCCCCCTTCCTGCTGGAAGGGGGCGTTTTTTTGATATAGAGCATCACAAAAATCAGCACCGGGGGATGATCGGGTGACCAGCGCGCGCACTATTGTCGAACAAGGCCGGATGCATCCCCGCCAATGGCTGGCGGTGGCGATCACCATCTGGCTCAATGCACTCGACGGGTTTGACGTGCTGTCGAGCGCGTTTGCGTCGCCCGGCATCGCGGCGGAATGGCATGTCGGGCGCGATGCGCTGGGCGTGGTGCTGTCGATGGAATTGTGGGGCATGGTGGTCGGCTCGATTGCGCTGGGCGGCATGGCCGATATTGCCGGGCGGCGGCTGACGATGCTCGCCTGTCTGGTGGTGATGACTTTTGGCATGGCGATGGCGACCACCGCGCACAGCCCGCTCGATTTGTCGATCTGGCGGCTGATCACCGGGCTGGGGATCGGCGGCATGCTGGCGGCGATCAACGCTGTGGCGGCCGAATTGTCGAACTTGCGCCAGCGCAGCATCGCCATGGCGCTGATGGTGATCGGCTATCCGCTGGGCGGGGTGATCGGCGGGCTGATCGTCGCGCAAGTGCTGCATGGCGCGGGCTGGCGCGCGGTGTTCATGACCGGGGCGGTGGCGACCGCGCTGTTCCTTCCGCTGGTCGCGCTGTTCGTGCCCGAAACCCCGGCCTGGCTCGACCATCGCCGCCCCGCCGGCGCACTGGCGCGGATCAACCGCATCTTCGCGCGGTTTGATCTGCCGGCGCTGGCCGAACTGGCGCCGCCGCCCGCTGCCGCGGCGCGCATGCGGGTGACCGATATCCTGCGCCCCGGGCTGATCGGCACTACCGTGGTGCTGACGCTGGCGTATTTTTTCCATTCGATCAGTTTCTATTTCATCCTCAAATGGGCGCCCAAGATCATCGCCGACATGGGCCATTCGCCCAGCCAGGCGGCCAGCGTGCTGACCGCCGCCAATGTCGGCGGGGCGCTGGGCGGCGCGGTGTTCGGCGTGTTCATGCACCGGTTCGGGATCAAGCCACCGACATTGGCGGTGCTGGCGGGGTCGGTGCTGGCGGTGGCAGCGTTCGGCTGGCACGACCGCGACACATCGATCCTCGCCTGGTCGCTGGCGGCATCGCTGGGGATGGTGTTTGCCAATGCCGCGATCGTCGGGCTCTATGCCAGCTTTGCCGCCGGTTTCCCCACCCATGCCCGCGCCACGGGCACCGGCTTTGCCATCGGCATCGGCCGGTTTGGCGGCGCGCTGTCGCCGATTCTGGCGGGGTATCTGTTCAAGGCGCAATTCGCGCTGCCCAGCGTGGCGGCGGTGATGGCCGGCGGCTCGCTGGTGGCGCTGGCCTTGCTCGCACGGTTCCGGCTCACTCACCGCTGAATCGCCAAGTAATACCAGTCGTCCTTCGAATCGACTCGTCATTCCGGACTTGATCCGGAACCCAGCAAATAACGAATGCGGCAGCATTCCTGCCGCAAGGCAGCTTGGCTTCGCCAAAGACGCTACCGCGTC